>ERZ808240.36-NODE-36-length-166488-cov-14.992838_pt1 | contig 166488 bp, 160 predicted proteins | sample MGYA00521084_ERZ808240 | MGnify/ENA primary metagenome ERZ808240 (study PRJEB31516, sample SAMN03275571) | gut metagenome | biome: mammalia-associated habitat; material: feces | host: Papio cynocephalus | place: Kenya | collected 2012-08-06 ...
GCTCGGCTCGGCTCGGCTCGGCTCGGCTCGGCTCGGCTCGGCTCGGCTCGGCTCGGCTCGGCTCGCAGGAGTATAGCGCCGTTTTTCATCTCGCCGGTCTCTGCTTTAAAATTCCATATCAGGATACCGCTTGCCGGAGACAGGGCGTATTATGCCCTGCCCCCGGCTTTTTGCGCCTTCCGGAAGGGCGGTGGTGCGCCACAGAAGCCCTGACGGCTGAATGCGCAGGTTCTTTTGCGGATTATACGCTCCCGCTTCTCGGCGCGTCCGCCGCCGTGCAGGAAGATAAGCGGACAAAAACCTTTTTGGAGGATTTGGAGGAAAGATAATGAAAAAGAAAGTATTGTGCCTGGTGCTGACCGCCATGATGCTCTGCTCTCTGCTGCCTGCGGCCGCATTCGCCGAAGACACTGCGGCGCAGCTCGCGGTAACAACGGCGGAAGCAGCACCCACGGCTACACCCACGGCTACACCTACGGCTGCACCTACGGCTACACCCACGGCTACACCCACGGCTGCACCCACGGCTACACCCACGCCTACGGCAGAACCGACGGCTACGGCAGAACCGACGGCAGAACCGGCGGCGATGACGGCGACCATGGAAACATCGCCAAAAGAGCCCAACGGAACCTACACCGTCACCTACACTGACGGTAGAGGAGAAGTCTGCTTTAAGGATGAAGTCCATAGCGGTCTGAAAAATGGAGACACGACACCCGAGTACAATAATGGTGATGATCCTACCCACAACGGCTATATCTTCAAGGGCTGGCTTCCTGAAGTGGATAAGACTGTGACCGAAAACGTTACATACGTAGCGCAGTGGGAATCCAAGAGCGAGAAGCTGATCAAGGAACTGCTGGGCGATATAACGGTCAAATGTGTCAACACGGGCGGCAATCACGAAGAGAAGAAATACGATACCTCGGTAGGAGGATACTCCGCTACCACCATGGAGGACTCAAATGGCAAATTCACTTCCACCATCACTGTTGAAGCAGCGAAGTATATTGATCATTACACTGCGGATATGAATGTCACCCACTATCTGGCCGATGAAGAGGCCGAGAAAAAGACCATCGTGGTGGAGTTTGACAGCAGCTACAACAAGGACAAAGTAACCGTAAAGACTGGTACGCTTCCCATCACCTTCAAGGTCACCTGTGCGCAGAAGCCGGCTCAGATGTACACCGTCACCTACACCGATGGCGTAGATAGTGAAGAAATCTTCAAGGATCAGACTTACACTGTAGAATCCGGCAAGGATACCCCTGCATTTAACGGCACTCTCACCCGTGGGGGCTATCAGTTCAAAGGCTGGTCTCCCGCAGTTACCGACACTGTGACCGGGAATGTTACTTACACCGCACAGTGGCAGATATATAAGAAGCCGAGTTTCTCTGGCATTAAATTCAAGTTTTTGTATGTGGATCCCAACTTGGAAAACGGCTACCAAGTGGTGGAGCTTATTGCAGATGCCCATATAGAGTCCGGGTCTATCTGGGAGAAAGGCATTCAGATGGATGCCAATGGAAACCGTATGTTTGACTGTGTGTGTTCGCAGTGCGCAGTCGATGCCACCTGCACAATCCACAAGATGAAAGCGGTTGATATTCGTCTTGCGGCACAGCGTGCGCAAAATAACTACCATGCTTTGCGGTCGGGATACGGTTATGTCGGTTGGACAATGAATGCCGGCAGTAATCCGACGATTAGAGCATTCAGCAGCAGTTCAGCGGAAGCTGACAGCACCGAGGTTACTCCGAATGAAACCGTCATTTACTTTGTGGCAAAGCCTGTCTATACCGTCACCTACACCGATGGCGTGGAAAATGAGGAAGTCTTCACGGATCAGGTTACCGGAGACCTCAAGTCCGGCGACAAGACTCCCGCTTTCAACGGCACTCCCACCCGTGAGGGCTATAAGTTCACCGGATGGACTCCCACAGTTGCGGAAAACGTGACTGAAAATATCACTTACACCGCACAGTGGGAGAAGCTGACTTCTGTCGAAACCTTTACTGTCACCTACACCGATGGCGTAGATAGTGAAGAAATCTTCAAGGATCAGACTTACACTGTAGAGTCCGGCAAGGCTACGCCTGCATTTAACGGCACGCCCACACGCAAGGGCTATGTCTTCAACGGCTGGTCGCCGACAGTTACCGACACCGTGACCGGGAATGCTACTTACACTGCACAGTGGGAAGCCGACGCTAATAACAACGGCACGGCGGACAGCAAAGAGACGAAGTACACCGTCACCTACACTGACGGCGTAAGCGGCTGGACCGTTTTCCAGGATCAGGTCTATAAAGACCTGCTGTCCGGCACTAAAACGCCTGAATTCAGCGGCACGCCCACCCGCTCCGGGTACACCTTTGCCGGCTGGACGCCTGCGTTCTCCGCCACTGTTACGGGCGATGTCACCTATACGGCGACATGGAAACCCATCTACTGGAATCCGTTCTTCCCTAAGACGGGCGACGACAGCAACCTTGCCCTGTGGGTCACGCTGCTGGTCGTCAGCGGCGGCGCGGTTGCCGGCACGCTGATTGTCAGCAGAAGGAAAAAGAGAAAGCACAACAGATAAAAACCGGAATAAATGACCATGCGGCGGCTGCCGGCTTCGGCAGCCGCCGCAAGCTTTTTTCTTTGATATTGGCAGGTCCTGCCGTTGACAACCGTGCGGCTGCGGGGCTATAATTCGCGCATAAACCGGAATTTTTGGAGATATATCTATGATTGCCACAGTTGTAAACAGCGCCGCAATAGTGCTCGGCGGGCTCATCGGCAGCCTGTTCGGCGAAAAAATAGGGGAGCGGTACACAAAGCCGCTGCTGACCGCCATGGCGTTCGTCGTCGGCATAATCGGCATACAGGGCGCGATAGGGACGAGCAATATTCTCATCGTCGTTATCTGCATTGTCCTCGGGCTTGTCGCCGGCATCGCCCTCCGCCTTGACGACAGGATAAGCGGGCTTGGGGAGAGCGTGAAGTCCCGCCTTTCTGGCACAAAGCTCTGTCAGGGGCGCTTTTCCGATGCAATTGTCACCTCCTCCCTCGTTTTCTGCGTCGGCAGCATGGCGATCCTCGGCTCTATACAGGCGGGGCTGAACCGTGATTATTCCACGCTCTTCACCAAGGCGGTCATTGACGGCGTGTCCGCCGTCGCGTTCTCGGCGGCGCTCGGTCCGGGGGTCATCCTCTCGGCAGTGCCGGTGTTTATAATTCAGGGGGCGATAACGCTGCTCGCCGGCGTGGCGGAGCCGTATCTCACGGGCGAGATCATAACCGAAATGTCCGCCGTCGGCGGACCTGTTTTCCTTGCGATGTCCGTGAATATGCTCGAACTCCGGCAGGAGCGCATAAAGGTCGGCGATATGATCCCCGCGATACTCATGCCCATTGTCTATTTCCCCACCGCAGAGCTGCTGGGGAGGCTTATTGGATGACAGAATGCACCATGATTGAAGAGAAAGATACCGCTGCCGCCCGCGGCGGCGACTACTGCGTCTGCCGGCTGGACAGCACCGATGGTGAAGCGCTGCTCACGGTGTACCCGGTTTTCCCGGGGATAGTGATAAGCTATTATGACGTTCACGCCTCCGCGCGTGTCAGAGAGCCGGATACCCGGAACGGACTTATCGAGATTTGCCACTGCCGCGAGGGGAGAATAGAATACCAGTGCGGGGATGAGTTTTATTTCCTCTCGCCGGGCGACCTTTCCGTCTCCGTGCGCGGCGGCGAGAGAGGGGATGAGTGCTTCCCCACGGGGCATTATCACGGCGTCTCCGTCACTATAGACCCGCAGCGCGCGCCGGAATGCCTTTCATGCCTGCTGGAGGATGTGGACGTTCGCCCGGGCGCGCTTGCGGAGAAATTCTGCACCGGCGCGCCGTTCTTCGTCACGCGCTCCTCGCGCGAGGTCAGCCACATATTTGCAGAGCTTTATACCGTGCCGGAAAATATCCGCAAGGGATATTTCAAGGTGAAGATTCTCGAGCTGCTGCTGTTTCTGAGCGCCCTGCCTGCCGACCCGCCGAAAAAGAGAGGGTACACCCGCTCGCAGATCGCGCTTGCCCGGCAGGTGTGCGCATATCTTGCGGAGAACCGCGAGCAAAACCTTACCATGCAGAAGCTCTCTGCGCATTTTGCCGCATCGCCTTCGCTCATCAACAAGTGCTTTTCCGGGGTTTACGGCATGACGCCGCCCGCTTTTCTGCGCGCGCAGAAGATGTACGGCGCGGCGCAGCTTCTGCGCGGAACAGACAGAACCGTTCTCGATATTGCCGGGCAGTTCGGCTATGACAACGCCAGCAAGTTCGCCAGGGCGTTCCGCAGCGTCGTCGGCGTGTCTCCGGCGGAGTACAGAAACGGGATCGACTGCGACAGCTGCGCGCCCTTCGGCGATCAAAGCAATATCCCATAAAATCACTGTGGATTTGGAGCCTCGTCCGCGTAATTTGGAGCGGATGAGGCTCGCGCTTTCGCGTATTATTTAGCCATGAAGAGCAAAACGGCGAACACGAGTTAGACACATCTAACTATCATATTCCCGGAGGTGAGAGCATTGTCTGAAGATCTTATCATTGAGCAGTGCGCCCCGACGCTTGCGGGGATAAAAACGGGCAATCTCTTCACCAGCCCTTATAATTCGAAAGAAGAGGTTCAGCTTCGCGTGCGCGAGCTTAACCGCCTGCTCGTGCCGAAGGGTCTTTGCCTGCTGCCGATGCGCTACGGCGTCAAGCGCGTGCTGCTGTATTTATACAGCCCATCCCGCCTGAAACGGGACCTGAGCGACGAGCATGCAGCGGAGGTGCTGCGCAGGGCGGGATATGCCGGCATGGGGGCGGAGCGCAGCCTTGTGCGGCTTATCGGACGGCTTCAGAACGGCGGGGATTTCCCTCACGAAATAGGGCTTTTCCTCAGCTACCCGCCGGAGGACGTCAAGGGCTTTATCGAGCACAACGCGGAAAATTACAAGTATTCGGGGCTGTGGAAGGTCTACGGCGACGAGAAAAAAGCAAGAGAATTATTTGCCAAGTACAAAAAATGCACGGACATCTACTGCCGGCTCAGCGAGGCTGGCTTCGGTATAGAGCAGCTCGCAGTGGCAGTTTGATATAGCTTGATCGAAAGGAAATGAAAAATATGAAAAATGCAGCGGTTATTTACTGGAGCGGCACGGGCAACACGGAGGCTATGGCAAAGGCCGTGCTCAAGGGAATGCGGACGGTTTCCCCCGGCGCGGAGATTTATACTCCCGGCGATGTTAACGCCGCGCTTGTTGCCGCGCTTGATGCCGTCGCGCTCGGCTGCCCTGCAATGGGCTCGGAGATGCTTGAAGAGGGCGAGTTTGCGCCCATGTTCGATGAGATCAAGGGTGCGCTCGCGGGCAAGAAGGTCGCCCTCTTCGGCTCTTATGGCTGGGGCGACGGCGAGTGGATGCGCACCTGGGAAGAGGATTGCGCCAACGCCGGCATTGCTCTGGCGTGCGAAAGCGTCATCTGCTGCGATGCGCCGGACGAGGACATTCTTGAAGCCTGCAAGGAGCTTGGAAAGGTCGTTGCAAGCTGACAATAGCGCCTGCTCCTTACTCCGCTCCTTAAATTTGTTTTCCATCTGCACCTCTTATATTCGCTTCCATTAACACGCAAGGCGGGCTTTTGCCCGTCTTGTGTGTTTTCTGAGGCGGCGCAGAATACTAACAGATTAAATAGTCACTCATAAACTGGCACATATCTTCCGCTCGCGTTGTGCTCGCGTTATAATAACCGCATAAAGAGACTTAAGGCGGCACCGCATGTTCATTGGGCGCATCCCGGAGGCGGGCAAGCAGGCGCTGGCAGGCATGGGCGTCAGGGGCGCGGCCTGCTCAGCTGCAATCTGGGGGGCGGAGAGTATTCCCCGGGTGAAGAAAACCTTTCGCCCTGGCGTAAAATCATCCTGCTGATCCCGATGATTTTCCTCCTGCCGCACCTCTGGCCGGATGCAGTCGCTGGCGTGTATCTGGAAGAGCCGATTGCCGGCACCGTTGCGGTCTGCACCGCAGCGCCAATGTTTTACGCATATTATCGTGGGCTGAAAAGCTGAAAAAATGAAGAATAGAAAAACGGCAGGCTTCCTCAGAAGCCTGCCGTTTTTGGTCGGAGTGCGGAGATTTGAACTCCGGGCCTCTTGGTCCCGAACCAAGCGCGCTACCAGCTGCGCTACACCCCGATGCATATGATCTGTATGCTTTCAAAAAGCTTTTTTATTATAATGACTTAATACATGATTGTCAAGCATAAAATATAATAAATTTATCCTGCGGGGTGAAGCGATGGAGAGACGCATGATAGCGGCGCTGCTGTGCGCAGTGCTCTCAGCCCTTGCGCTGAAGCTGCTGTTTCCTGCGGCAAAGGACACGGCGGCACGGCTGGCGGCGTGCGCCGCGGGTATCGAAAACCCCGGCGCGCGGATAGAGACGATGGGCGAGGGGCTTGCCGAGTATGGGCTGACGGATACAATAGTCTGCGCGTTTGATGCCGTGCGGAGCGGCGGGGCATACCCTGCCGGACGGATGGAGAAAGGAAGATAGGATACTGCCATTGTCATGCAATAGTTTACATAATAAGTACTGTGCCGCGATACGCTTCGACCCGCTGTCCGTTGCCGCAATAGCGGCAACGGTATATTTTTTCGATTTTCGCACACTGGCGGCGCTGCTTTGCGCGGCGGCTGTGCATGAGCTGGGGCATGCCGCATGTCTGCGGGCGTTCGGGCTGAAGCTTGCGGGCTTTCACACGGAGGCGCAGGGGCTGTGCATCGAATATGCCGGCAGTGCCGGGCATTTTGTCCATGCCGCCGCCGCGGCAGCCGGTCCTGCAGCGGGTCTGGCGCTCGCATATGCCGCATCATGGGCAGGGGCGGAGCTTCTGGCAGGCGTCAGCCTGCTGCTGACGCTGTTCAACCTTTTGCCTGTCCTGCCGCTGGACGGCGGGCGCATCATGTGTGCGCTGCTCATCGTCTTTATGGGAGAGACACGCGGCGCGCGGGCGGCGCAGATGTGCAGCGTCGCCATGGCTTACTGCATTGTGGCGGCGGGCGCGTATCTCATGCTCTCCGGCAGAGGCGCAGCGCTTTTCATGACGGCGCTTTGGCTGCTTTTTTCACAGGAAAGCAGCCTGCCTGCGCGAAGGGCTTGATTTTATGCCCCGATTCAGCTTATAATAAGAAAGCAATGATAAGGAGATGCGGTATGTCTGACGTATATGACATTATAATAATCGGCGGGGGCTCTGCGGCGCTCTCGGCGGCGATGACATGCCATGCGCGCGGAAAGCGCGCTGCCGTTATCGCAAACTCCGTGGAGACGACAAGCCTTTATAAGGCGGAGCGCATTGCGAATTACCCCGGCGCTGACAACACAACGGGGCGCGAACTCGCGCAGCTGTTCCGGCGGCAGCTTGATAGCTGCGGCGCTGATATCATCGCTGGGCGGGCGCTGTCCGTTATGCCGCTTGGGGAGAGCTTCGGCGTCGCGGTGGGGAATGAGTTTTATACCTGCGGCGCAGTCATCCTCGCCGTCGGTATCACGCGCGAAAACCTTTATCCCGGCGAAGCGGAATTTCTCGGACGGGGCGTCAGCTACTGCGCGACCTGTGACGGGATGCTGTACCGCGGCAGGACTGTTGCCGTTGTCGGCGCGGGCGCGGAGGCGCGCGCGGATGCGGACTTTCTGGAGAGCATCGGCTGCAAGGTGCTGCGTTTTACGGACAGCCTGCGCTATGCAATAAAAGGAACGGACAGAGTGAAAACACTTGTTGCCGGCGCAACAGAATATGAGGTTGACTGCGTGTTTATAATAAAAGAGAGCATAGCGGTGTCCACGCTTGTGCCGGGGCTTGAGAGCGGCAAGGCAGGAATCGCGGTGACGCGCGGCGGGGCGACGAATATCCCGGGCGTGTTTGCCGCAGGCGACTGTGCGGGCAAGCCTTTCCAGCTTGCCAAAGCGGTAGGCGAGGGGAACACGGCGGCGCTCTCCGCATGCGAATACATCGATAAAGAAAAAGGAGAGATAGATCATGTCAGTTGCACACATCAAAACAGCGGAATTTGACGGCTTCATTGCCAGGGGCACGACCCTTGTGGATTTCTGGGCTACCTGGTGCGGACCCTGCCGGATGCAGGCTCCCATTCTCGAACAGCTTGACAGAGAGCTTGGCGGCAGCGTCAGAATCGGCAAGGTCGATGTTGACGAAGAGCCGGAGCTTGCCCGGCGCTTCGCCGTGATGAGCATACCCACGCTCATCGCGTTCAGGGACGGCAGGCTCATTGCAAAGCGTGTCGGCGTTACAGATGCGGCGGGGCTGAAAAATATGCTGGGTCTCTGACTTGCACGGGTGTTGACAAACGGCGCGGAATGGAATATAATTTTTCTGTTCTACTGTGATGGGCAGGAGTACGCATAATGCTGATCTCAGAGAGGGAGCGGTCGGTGAAAGCTCCTGTGAGGCACTGCGGAAGGTCGGCTCTGAGTATACCGGGTGAAGGTCGTGCGCTGTGTAGCCGGGTCGTGCTCCGCGCGTTAAGCGGACAAGAGCGCCGCATATTGTGCGGAATTCAGGTGGTACCGCGGTAATTTATCGCCCTGAAGCCTTTGGCTTCGGGGCGTTTTTCGTCCCGGGCAAGGCATATACTGGACAAAGGAGAGCGCAGAATATGAAAGAGCTGCCGAAGGTGTACGACCCGAAGTCGGTCGAGAAGAAAATCTATGATATGTGGATGAAGGGCGGGTACTTCCGCGGGAAGATAGACCCTGACAAAAAGCCGTTTTCCATCGTCATGCCGCCCCCTAATGTCACGGGGCAGCTGCACATGGGGCACGCTATGGACTCCACCCTGCAGGATATACTCACGCGCTACAAGCGCATGCAGGGATACAGCGCGCTGTGGATACCCGGCGTTGATCATGCGGGCATCGCCACGCAGATAAAGGTCGAGGAGGTTCTGCGCAAAACCGAGGGCAAGACGCGCTATGACCTTGGACGCGAAAAGTTCCTTGAGAGAGTGTGGGCGTGGAAAGAACAGTATGGCGACCGCATAGTCGAGCAGCAGAAGAGCATGGGCGTCAGCTGCGATTGGGAGCGCAGCCGCTTCACAATGGACGATATCTGCGCCAAGGCCGTGCGCGAAACATTCTGCGAGCTTTATGACAAAGGGCTTATCTACAAGGGGCGCAGAATGATAAACTGGTGCCCCAACTGCCGCACGGCGCTGTCGGACGCAGAGGTCGAGTACAAGGATATTCCGGGCAGCTTCTGGTATATCCGTTATCCGGTGGAGAATTCTGATGAGGAATTCATCATCGCCACTACAAGACCTGAAACCATGCTCGGCGACACCGGCGTTGCCGTAAACCCCGCAGATGAAAAATACCGGCATCTTGTCGGCAAGAACGCCATTCTCCCGCTCGTCGGGCGCAGGCTGCCCATAGTGGCGGACGACTACGTCGAGCTTGGCTTCGGCACGGGCGCGGTGAAGATGACCCCCTGCCACGATCCCAACGACTATGAAGTCGGTCTCAGACATAATCTTGAGCAGATACAGTGCATCGACGAGGACGGCAAGATCATCAATGGCGGCAAGTACGACGGCATGGACCGCTACGAAGCGCGCAAGGCGATTGTTGCCGACCTTGAGGAGCAGGGATACCTTGTCAAGGTCGAGCCGTACAGCCATAACGTCGGCTGCTGCTATCGCTGCGGCAAGGCTGTTGAGCCGATGCTCTCGCCGCAGTGGTTTGTGAAGATGAAGCCGCTTGCAAAGAAAGCGATAGACGTCGTTAAGGACGGGCGGATAAAATTCGTGCCGGAGCGTTTCACAAAGACCTATCTCAACTGGATGGAGAATGTGCACGACTGGTGCATCTCCCGCCAACTGTGGTGGGGGCATCAGATCCCCGCGTGGTACTGTGCGGACTGCGGGCACATTACGGTCTCCCGCGAGGACGCGACCGAGTGCGAGTGCTGCCACAGCAGGAATATCACGCGCGACGAGGACGTGCTGGACACGTGGTTCAGCTCCGCTTTGTGGCCGTTCTCCACAATGGGCTGGCCGGAGCATACGCCGGAGCTTGACTACTGGTATCCGACCTCCGTCATGGTAACGGGCTATGACATCATCTTCTTCTGGGTCGCGCGCATGATATTCTCCGCGATGGAGCAGATGAACAAGGAACCGTTCAAGACGGTGTTCATTCACGGCCTTGTCCGCGACAGCCAGGGTCGCAAGATGTCCAAATCTCTCGGCAACGGCATCGACCCGCTTGAGATCATTGACAAATACGGCGCGGACGCGCTGCGCTTCAACCTTATCACCGGCAATTCACCCGGCAACGATATGCGCTTCTATGTTGAGAAGTGCGAGGCTATGCGCAACTTCTGCAACAAGATATGGAACGCCTCCCGCTTTGTCATGATGAACCTCACCATTGATAGAAACGAGCTGCCCGAGAAGCTCGAGATAGAGGACAAGTGGATACTTTCAAAGCTCAATGATGTCGTCAAAGAGGTCAATGAGAACATGGACAGCTTTGAGCTGGGCGTTGCGTCGGCGAAGATATACGACTTCATCTGGGACAGCTACTGCGACTGGTATATTGAGCTGACAAAGCCGCGCCTCAACGGCGAGGATGAAGAATCCAGGCTTTCCGCGCAGAAAGTGCTGCTGTATGTGCTGACAGAGATACTCAAGCTGCTGCACCCGTTCATGCCGTTTATCACCGAAGAGATATGGCAGGCGCTGCCGCATGATGGCGAAGCGCTGATGATCGCGCGCTATCCGGAGTTCAAACCGGAGCTGTCGTTCCCGGAGGATGAGCAGAATTTTGAGATGGTCATGACTGTTATCAAGACCGTTCGCGCGCGCCGCAGCGAGATGAACGTGCCGCCGTCAAGAAAGGCGCACCTTATCATTTCCACTGACCGCAAGGAAGCGTTCGAGGCCGGGCGCAGCTATATCTGCAAGCTTGCTTTTGCAAGCGAGGTCAGCGTCTGCGATGCCGGAGCCTCCGGAGGCGACGGCACCGTCTCTCTCGCAACCGACAACGCCCGCATGTTCATGCCGCTGGCGGAGCTTGTCGATCTCGACAAGGAGCGCGAGCGCATCAAAAAGGAGCTTGCCAACGCCGTCAAGCAGTTTGAGGGACAGATCGCAAAGCTCGCCAATGAGAAGTTCGTTTCCCGTGCGCCGGAGAATGTCGTCAACGCCGAACGCGAGAAGAAAGAAAAGCTCGCCGCACTCATCGAAAATCTCAAGCTCAGCCTTGAAAACCTCGGCAAATAAAAGTTTTGGCGCGCGTATTTCGACAGTAAATTCAGCGTAATATTATTAAAATAACACCGTGTACTTTTATGTGCACGGTGTTATTTTCTGCTTATATGCATATATTTATAAAAATAAGAGGTGAGAGTATGAACATACGCACGACTTTTGCCGCAGGGCGGCTTACGGTGTATCTCCTGGGGGAACTCGACCATCACGAGGCGCGCTGCACCACGCGCGCAATTGACGATCTGCTGGATGAATACCTTCCGCGCGACTGCGTGCTGGATCTGAATGGGCTGAGCTTTATGGATTCGTCCGGCATCGCTGTGATAATCCGGATAAACCAGCGCATGAAGAGCCTTGGCGGCAGGGTATGGATAGAAAACCCGGCAAAGCAGCCGCTGCGCGTCATCGACGCATCGGGAGTTGACCGGCTTGTGCCTGTTGCAATAAGCAAATAAAGGAGTGAATTTACAGTGAACAGCGTCAATTACATAAAAATCGAATTTCCCAGCCGCAGTGCCAATGAGGGGCTTGCCCGCATGACGGCGGCGGCGTTCGCCTCGCAGCTTGACCCGACGATGGAGGAGCTTGGCGATATTAAAACCGCCGTATCCGAGGCGGTGACAAACTGCATCGTGCATGCTTATCCGGACCATATAGGGCGCGTGAGCATGCGCCTGCGAATACTGGAGGGCGGATTGCTGGAGATCTCCGTGCGTGACTGGGGGCGCGGGATCGATAATATTGAGCGGGCAATGCAGCCTCTTTTCACCACCGGGGGCGAGGACAGGAGCGGCATGGGCTTCACCATCATGTCCAGCTTCATGGACAAGCTCCGCGTGCGTTCCCTGCCCGGAAAGGGGACGACCGTCACGATGCTCCGCACGATCAGCCCGAGAGTTGGACGAAAATGAGCGCCGATATTATCAGTGACATCCGTGCGGCAAAATCCGGTGACCGGGAGGCGGCGGGGCGGCTTGTAGAGGAGAACTCCGGGCTTATATGGAGCGTTGCCAGGCGTTTCTTTGGGCGCGGTGCTGACCCGGATGATCTGTATCAGCTTGGCTGCGTGGGCTTTCTCAAGGCGATCGACGGATTTGACGAGGGGTTTGGCACACGTTTTTCCACCTACGCTGTGCCCAAAATATCCGGTGAGATACGCCGCTTTCTGCGTGATGACGGCACGGTGAAGGTCAGCCGTGGAATAAAGGAGCAGGCGGCGCAGATCCGTTCGGCGCGGCTCGCACTTGAGCAGCGTATAGGACGCGAGGCGAATATATCCGAGCTTGCAGCAGAGACCGGGCTTTCCCCGGAGGAGATCGCCTTTGCAGAGGTTGCAACAGGACCGGCGGAGAGCCTGCAGAAGGAGAGCGGCGAGGGCGGTTTCACGCTTGAACTCGTGCTTGGCGATTACGGCGCGGAGGAGAAGATGGTGGAGCACGTCGCGCTGCGCGCGGCGATAGAACGCCTGCCTGAACGCGAGCGGCAGGTCGTTGCCCTGCGGTACTATCACGGAATGACACAGCAGAGCTGCGCCAGGGTCATGCATGTGTCACAGGTGCAGGTCTCGCGTCTCGAACGCCGTGCCGTAGAGGCACTGCGCGGCATGCTGGAGTAAATTGACCATCGGTCATATGTCGGTCAGATTCAGCGCCCGGATTCTCTCCGGGCGCTGAATTTATTTCAGTATTACATTGATGTCCACCATGCCGTATATGCCGCGTATACGTCCGCTCTCGGTATACTGCCATATGTCATAATGGTAATCAACCGAAGGGAGGGCGTTATTGCGCGTGTAGTTTGCTATCCACAGACTGTGCGCGCCGAGGCGCGAGGCGTCCAGCTCGTGTTCAATATAATATACGCCGGAATATATTCCGGACTCATAACCGTGCTGCCGCACCTTTGCTGAGAATGCCGAAAGTATATCCATGCGCTCTGCCGCAGACAGCCTGTCAGCACGCCCGTTGGGATAATTGCCGGAATACTCCGTGTCAAGATATACCGGCAGCTCCAGCTGTGCGCTGCGGAGAGCAGAAACAATGAACTCCGCCTCTTCTACGGCCTCATGCGCGTTAACTGCGGTTGAATAAAAGTATACGCCAATGCGCAGACCTGCGCTGCGCGCAGCGTCAAAATATTCGTGGAACAGCTTGTCAAGATAGATGTGCCCTGAGCCCCAGCCGCGCCCGCCGATGCGCAGTATGACGAAATCCACACCCTGCTCGCGCAGTGCGTTCCAGTCAACGCTGCGGTTGAAACAGGAAATGTCCACTCCGACGGCAGCGGCACGGCGCCCGGTTATATCCTGATAGTAAAGCTTCCCGTTTACGGTGTTGAGACCGGGGACAAGTGCGTCAAGCGACTTTGCCTCGTGTGTGAGCGAGCTGACCGTGCATTCGACGGCAGCCGGCGTGACATAGCCCGGCTGCGGTGACATAGACACTGTATAAGCACCCGGGGCAAGCTCAACGAGATAGCAGCTTCCGTCGGTGTAGGTGGAACAGAATATCTCGTTTCCGTCCGGCGCGGTGAGAGTGATCTGAAAGCGCACCCCGGTCACCGGCGTGCCGTCTTCGCCGCATATGGAAATGAACATGTCCTCGCCGGAGGAAGCCGCGGAGATAAATAACTTTGCAGAGCCTGCGTCCGTGCCGGCGTTTTCTGCCGCACTCCGCTCGCGCACGGCCTGCATGGCTGCGGCACGGTTGGCGCGGTATACCGCCAGCTGAGGCGCGATTATCAGCGCAGAGACCATTACGGCAAGACAGGGAAGTATGATGATAAGAAGTCTCTCACGGCGTTCATCGCGCGCCCAGCGGAGAAGACGAATAAAGAAATTTCTCATGTGTAGCTCTCTTTGCGTTTTCACATTTCCTACAAAATAATAGCGTATCGGCGCAAGGCTTGTCAACAAAATTTGCGCCTTGTTTATTATATGCGGATGTGTTAAAATTCAATTTATGAATACTGAATTTGAAAAACAATATATTGAGGCGCGTAAAGCATACATACGCGCTGAATTTTCGCACCTTAACGACAGGCAGATCGATGCGGTCATGGCCACGGAGGGACCGCTGCTGATACTGGCCGGCGCCGGAAGCGGCAAGACCACGGTATTGATAAACCGCATCGCTAATCTGCTGAAGTACGGCAAAGCATCAGACAGCGACGAGCTGCCTGCCTTTGCCGACGAGAAAACGCTGGAGGCGCTCAAGACTCGCGCACCCGGGGCGGAGGTTTTTGCCGCACTTGACCCTGTTGAGCCGTGGCGCATTCTGGCGATCACTTTCACCAACAAGGCGGCGGGCGAGCTGAAATCCAGACTGGAGCGCATGATCGGCGCGGAATCGGCGAACGACGTGTGGGCATGCACGTTTCACTCTGCCTGCGTGCGCATACTTCGCCGCGATGCGGAGAAGCTCGGCTTCGGGTCGAATTTCTCCATATACGATACTGCTGACAGTCAAAGTCTCATAAAGCGCATCCTCAAGGAGCAGGAGCTGGATGAAAAAGCCTTTCCGCCGCGCTCCGTCCTTGCGGAGATCAGCCGGGCAAAGGATGGCAGAATGGGGGCGCAGGAATATCTCGATTCCGCGCAAAAAATGGGCGATGCCCGGCACATCAGAATCGGCGAGGTATACAAGGAGTATGCACGACGGCTTTTCGCGGCAAACGCGATGGACTTTGACGACCTCATCTTCTTTACGGTAAAGCTCCTTGCAGAGCATGAGGATGTGCGCAGCTACTGGCAGCGCAGATTCAGATATGTGCTCATTGACGAATATCAGGACACCAACCATCTTCAATACCTCTTCTCCTCGCTTATCGCAGGAGGGAGCGGCAACATATGCGTCGTAGGTGATGACGATCAGAGCATCTATAAGTTCCGTGGCGCGACGATAGAGAACATTCTTTCCTTTGAGCAGGAGTTCAAGGGCTGCCGCACGATACGCCTGGAACAGAATTACCGCAGCACGAGTCATATCCTCGACGCTGCCAACGCCGTCATCCGCAACAATGCCGGGCGCAAGGGCAAGGAGCTGTGGACGGATGCAGGTGCAGGTAATCTTGTTAAGCTCTATGTTGCCGACAACGAAAACGAAGAGGCGCAGTACGTCGCGGCGAAGATAATGGCGGACTACGGGCGCGGGGCAAACTGGCGCGACCACGCGGTGCTCTATCGCATGAATGCGCAGTCTTACCAGCTTGAATATGCGTTCAAGCGAAACGGCATACCGTATCGCATAGTCGGCGGAATGAGCTTCTTCAGCCACGCTGAAATCAAGGATATGCTCTCATATCTCAATGTCATTGCCACGCCGTCGGACGATCTGCGCCTGACGAGGATAATCAACAGCCCGCCTCGCGGCATAGGCGAGCGCACCATCGACATTGTGCGACAGCTTGCATCCGAATATAATCTCAGCATGTACGATGTTATCGCACACGCCGACGATTACCCGGCGCTGAGCCGCGCGGCCGCAAAGCTCGGCGCATTTGCTGCAATGATTGATGAGCTGCGCGAATTTTCAAAGAATAATACGCCCGATGCGCTTCTAGCAGAGATTATTGACAAAACGGGGTATATCCGTGCGCTTGAGGAAAAGAACACGCAGGAAGATAAAACGCGCATTGAAAATGTTGAAGAGCTGAGCTCAAGTATTATCGGGTATATGAAGGAATCCGGCGACGATACGCTTGTGGGTTACCTTGCAAATGTTGCGCTGTATACCGATCTTGATAATTATGATCCGGATGCGGATACTGTTGTGATGATGACAATACATTCTGCAAAGGGGCTTGAATTCCCGAGCGTATATATCGTCGGCATGGAGGAGGGCATTTTTCCCGGCATCCGCGCCATCGGCGAGCAGGCGGAAATGGAGGAGGAGCGGCGGCTGTGCTATGTCGCCATCACACGTGCCGAGCGTGAGCTTGAGCTTGTGTGCGCGCGCCAACGCATGATTTTCGGACGCACGACAGCCAACCGGGTCTCCCGCTTTGTCGATGAAATACCGGAAGAGCATATTGAAAAGAATATTCCGATGGGCTATGCCCATAAAGATCCGTCGCGCGAGCAGCAGAGCTATACGCACACGCGCCGCAGGTATTACGACACGCTCAAGGGCGGCGTTGCAGCCCCAGCGGCAAGCGCCGCGAATCCGGCAGCTGCCGAGAGCTTTGCCGTTGGCGACAGTGTGCGCCACAAGGCGTTCGGTGATGGTGTTATCACGAAGATGTCGCCGATGGGCGGGGATTTCCTCGTGGAGATAAATTTTGCACAGGGTGTAAAGCGCCTTATGCTGCGCGCCGCTGCACCGCACATGACAAAGGTATAGATCTGCATAAACATGCGGCAAAAAACGGAGGAGGAGCGGCAGGTTTGAAGCTTGCAGGGGAAAAAGCGAATATTTCAAGACAGGACGCAGCTTTCGCACTGGCTTTCGCGCTCTCGCTCGCGTTTATGCTGTGTAAGTGCCCATACGGCTTTGGCGGCAGCGACGAGGCGTTTTATCTTACAGTGCCGCACCGGCTGACTCTCGGGGATGAGCTTTTTCGTGATGAATGGCATCTCTCGCAGCTTTCATCGTTTTTTACATTCCCATTTGTGTCGGCCTACAGGCATCTGGTCGGCTCAAACGACGGCATAATGCTTGCCGCGCGCTATACTTATACGGTTTTTCATGCGCTCGCTGCGCTTGCTGTCTACCTGCGCCTGAGACGCTTCGGCAGGCTCACCGCCGCAGGCAGCATTATCTATATGCTTTTCACGCCTTTTGACATGATGTGCTATAGCTACAACACCATTGCGCTTGACGCGCTCGCGCTTGCCGGTGTGCTTGCTGCGGCGGCGGACGGAAAGCGTGCCTTGGATATTGCCGCGGGGATGCTCTTCGCCTGTGCGGTCGTGTGCTGCCCGTATCTTGTGACGGTATATGCACTGTATTTTATGGCGACGGCGTTATATGCCGTGCTTTACAAAAAAACAGGTAAGCGTATGTGGCGCAATACGCTTTTGACTTGGCGGCGCTTTGCGCGCATCACGTGCGGCGCCGCAGTAACGGCGGCGCTGTTTGCCATGTTTTTCTTCCGGCATTCGAGTGTAGCGGATGTGATCGGCGCACTGCCGGGGCTCTTCACAGATCCCGAGCACCCCGGCTATTCCGTCGGATTTATGCTCAAGCACTATGTCTACTGCCTCGTGACGGCGCACATGCTGATGTATGTGCCGCTCTGCGTATATGCCATTTCACTTGCGGCGCTGATTCTTGATAAAAAGCGCGCGGAGCATGCGCACGTTCATCTTGCATTCGCGGCGATTCCGACGTTCATATGCTTCATGCTTTTTGCGGGGGAGCTGACGCAAAGCTATTATAACGGCGTGATGCTGCCGCTTGCTTTTGTGGGGTTCACAGCGTATCTCCTGCTTGAAAACAAGCCGAGAGAAGTGTTCACAGGGCTTTTCGTGCCGGGGTTTTTATACTCCGTATGCGTATGCGCCACATCCAATATGGGCTTCGATGTGCTGAGCATGGCGTTTGCTGTTGTTAACCTCGGCAGCACGGTGTTTATTGCACTGCTTCTTCGCCAGATGCGGCGCATGCCCTGGAAAAAGCGCCGGCTTGGATTTGTTTCCGGTATTGCGCCGGTAGTTTGTCTTGCGCTGCTTGTTGTCACGGTAAAGGCGGCGCACTGCTTCTGGGATGAGCCTCCTGCGCGCCTGAACGTGCGCATTGAAGAAGGACCTGCACGCGGCATCGTTACCTCGCAGCGCCTGAGCGATGACTATATGCGCGTTTACAACGACCTCTCCTCATACAAGAGCAAGCTGCGCGGAAATATGCTTGTTTACGCGCAGGAAACATGGTGCTATCTTATTCTGGACGACTACCCATATGCCGGGTTTTCTGCGTGGATGTCCGGACTTGACGATGTGACGGAGTTTCGTCTGCGATTGTATTATGAAATGAATCCTGACAAGTACCCGCAGTATGTCTATATTCTCAAGGACAATGCCTTTGCCGCACCGCGGCTTGACGGGTCGCGCATCTATGCCGAGGCGGAGGAAAACGGCTTTTCGGTCGAGGAAAACGACGTAAGCTGGAAACTGACAAGAAAATAAAGCCTGTTTTTTGCCCTGCGGTGCCGCCGCAGGGCAAAAAAATGAAAAAGACAGAAATAATTCATCAATAGGCTTTGATTTTTGACAAATAGTATGATAATATAAATCGTTAATAATGCACTTCTTCAAAAGGAATGAAACTATGGCTGATCTGAGAAAAGAGATCGAACGGCGCAGAACGTTTGCAATCATATCCCATCCGGACGCGGGCAAAACCACGCTGACCGAGAAACTGCTGCTTTACGGCGGGGCTATACAGCAGGCTGGGTCGGTCAAGGGCAAGGCGACTGCCCGCCACGCTGTGTCCGACTGGATGGAGCTTGAAAAGCAGCGCGGAATATCCATCACCTCGTCTGTAATGCAGTTTGAATATGAAGGCTACTGTATAAACATTCTCGACACTCCGGGGCATCAGGATTTTTCGGAGGACACTTACCGCACGCTCATGGCGGCGGATTCCGCCGTGATGGTCATTGACGCGGCAAAAGGTATTGAGCCGCAGACACGCAAGCTTTTCAAGATATGTGCTATGCGTCATATTCCCATTTTTACTTTTATCAATAAACTCGACCGTGAGGCGAGAAGCCCCTATGAGCTGATGGAGGAGCTTGAAAACGAGTTTGGCATCGGCACGTACCCGATGAACTGGCCAATCGGCTGCGGACATGATTTCAAGGGCGTTTACGACCGTGAACGCCGCGAGATACTTGCCTTTAACGAGTTTCACCGCGGGCAGAGCAAGATACGTGCCATTGAGTGTACGCTGGACGAGACCGAGAAGCTTGATGGGCTTATCGGGCACAGGCTGCGCGAGACGCTCACGGACGATATTGAGCTTCTCGACGGAGCGGGCTACGAATTTGATATTGATAACGTCCGTTCCGGCAAGCTCAGCCCTGTGTTCTTCGGCTCTGCTCTTAATAATTTCGGTGTTGAGCCTTTTTTGGAGAGCTTTCTGCGCATGACAATGCCTCCGTTGCCGCGCATCTCCGGCGACGATATTGTTGACCCGTTTGACGAGCATTTCACGGCGTTTGTTTTCAAGATACAGGCGAACATGAACAAGGCGCACCGTGACAGGATAGCCTTTATGCGCATATGCTCCGGTCGGTTTGAGCGCGATAAAGAGTATTGGCACGTTCAGGGCGGTAAACCCCTGCGTCTCGCCCAGCCGCAGCAGCTCATGGCACAGGAGCGCGCGATCATTGACGAGGCTTATGCCGGTGACATTATCGGCGTTTTCGATCCCGGCATATTTTCCATCGGCGATACCGTGTGCGAAAAGGGGCAGAATGTTAAGTTCGAGGGGATCCCCACCTTCGCGCCGGAGCATTTTGCCGCAGTGGAGCGTGTGGACACCATGAAGCGCAAGCAGTTTGAAAAGGGCATCATGCAGATCGCGCAGGAGGGTGCTATCCAGATCTTCCACGAGCCGTACACCGGCGTGGAGGAGGTCATTGTGGGTGTCGTCGGCGTGCTGCAGTTTGAGGTGCTTGAATACCGCCTCAAGACAGAGTACGGCGTTGATATACGCCGCCGCTCCATGCCGTATGAGCTTGTGCGCTGGGTGGAAAATGAGGATTTGGACATCAGCCGCCTGAATCTCACGAGCGACACAAAATGGGTGCAGGATTTCAAGGGCAACAACCTGCTGCTCTTTACGTCTGACTGGTGCATCAACTGGGCGCTTCAGAAGAATGAGGGACTCAGACTCAGAGAATTCAACAAAGAATAAGGAGATACAGCCATGGCAGACAAGCTTATCATCGAGGTATATAAAAACAAAAACGCGGAGGATTTCACAAAAGCGCTCTCTGCGCCTGACAGCAGGCTCAATGCCGGCTCTGCAGCTGCATATACCGCGGCATGCGCCGCAGCGCTGCTGGCGCGCGCCGCTGCCGTGACCGCTGCTGGAACAAGCGGCGAACGTTTGGAATATATTGCTCGCAATTCGGAAACGCTCAGAGCTTATATGGTGCACCTCATTGATGAGGATGTCAAGTGCCGCGGTCCGCTTGCCAAGGCGATAAAGGAGGGCGACCCGCGAAAAATAGAGGCTGCGCGGCAGCCCGCCGCCGCCATTGCGTCAGAGATCGTCAATATGATGGGGCAGTGCCTTGGGCTGATGCTTGAGCTTTGCGGGCTATGCCCGGATGACGCGTTGCAGTTTATCGGCGAGGGGGCGGAGCTTGCAATGGCGAGCGTGAAGTCCTGCATGATATACCTGGTCGCGCTGGCGGATAAATGCACGGATGAGACCTATCGCTTCGTTACACGCCGCGAAAACGAGATAACGCTTGCCGGCTGCACCGAAACATATAATGCAATCTCTGAAAAGGTCAGGTCGGTAATTTAAGAATAAAATAATATTCTTCGGGGGTGAGGGTATGAACAGCAATATTGACAGATTCAGAGCAATGGTTGCCGCAAGTGACAATATTGTCTTTTTCGGAGGCGCCGGCGTGAGCACCGAGAGCGGAATCCCGGATTTTCGCAGTGTGGACGGACTATATAACCAGAAGTGGAAGTATTCGCCAGAGACCATACTCAGCCGTACTTTTTTTGACCGAAACCCCGAGGAGTTCTTCAGATTCTATAGGGAAAAACTCGTCGTTGAGAATGTGAAGCCCAACCGTGCGCACCTCCGGCTGGCGGAGCTTGAACGCGAAGGCAAGCTCCGCGCTGTCGTGACGCAGAATATTGACGGGCTCCATCAGGCGGCCGGAAGCAAAAACGTGCTTGAGCTGCACGGCAGCACTCTGCGCGCCTATTGCTCACGCTGCAAAAAGAAATATGACCCTGACGTCATAAACCACGGCACAGGCGTGCCGAGATGCTCCTGCGGCGGGGTCATCCGCCCGGATATAGTGCTGTATGAAGAGCCGCTGGATGATGCGGTGGTCTCTTCCGCGATCCGCTATATCAGCAACGCCGATGTGCTCATTGTCGGCGGCACATCGCTCAACGTCTATCCGGCGGCGGGGCTTATCAACTATTACCGTGGAAATAAGCTCGTGCTTGTCAACCTCAGCGAGACGCCGTATGACAGCTATGCAGACCTTGTCATACACGAGAAGATCGGCGAGGTATTTGCACAGATATGAACAGAATAAATATACTTGGAATAAAATACTGTGATATTGATATAAGAGAAGCGGTCGAGCATTCCGTGCGCGCCATCGAGACGCGCGAGGGCGGATATATCATCGTTCCGGATTCCGAGCTTGCCCTTGCCGCACGAAAAAATCGCCGCCTTATGTCTGCAATACGCGGGGCTGAGCTTGTTCTGCCGGGGGACAGAGGGGTGTTCATCGCCTCGCGCATCCTCGGCATGCCTCTTCACTATAAAATGAGCGCGCCGGATTTCGCATCGGCGCTGCTTGCGCGGCTCAGCGGCTGCGCGAAGAACATTTTTCTTGTCGGCGCAAGTGAAAAGGCTGCACAGTATGCCGCCGACAGAATAGTCGAGCGCTACCCAGGCATACAGATTGCCGGAACGGCTGACGGGCGCTTTGTGGATGATACGGAGATAATCGACGAGATAAACGCAGCGTCGCCAGATCTTTTGTTGGTGTGCCTTTCTTCTCCCAAGCAGGAGCTTTGGCTGGGTGATGTCAGTCAGGAGCTGAACACGGGGCTGAGTCTGGGCGTGGGCGCAGTGCTGGAAGAGCCGGGCGTGCGGCGCAAAGAAAGCTTCTTTTCCCGGCTGATGCACAACCCGAAGCACGCGCTCAAGCTGCCGAGGATGATAATTGCGGCGCTGTGGAAACGCATTGCGGGCTAAGGCAGCACCGCACAATACGTCTGCGGCGTCTGATCCTGCCGTATTATGAGGCACTGACTCAAATCCAATAAATGGAGCGGAGATATGAAAAAAGGGAAGCTTATAGTTTTCGAGGGCATAGACGGCAGCGGCAAATCTTCGCAATACAGCTGTCTCTGCAAGCGAATGGAAGATGACGGAATTGAGTATAATCATATAGTGTTCCCAAGATACGATAATGAGAGCAGCGCGCTTATCCGCATGTACCTCAACGGTGAGTTCGGCACGCATCCGGGCGACGTAAACGCCTATGCCGCATCCACATTTTACGCGGTTGACCGCTTCGCGTCCTATCGCACGGAATGGGGCGAAAAATACAAGGCAGGCGGGCTCATCCTCTCGGATAGATATACAAGCTCCAACGCCGTGCATCAGGGGTCAAAGCTTGAGGAGAGTGAGCTGCCGGACTTTTTCGAGTGGCTTGCCGACCTGGAGTATGCGAAGATGGAGCTGCCGAAGCCGGATCTTGTAATATACCTTGATGTCGATATAGACACTTCGCTTGCGCGCATGGCGCGCCGCCAGGCTGCGACCGGCACCAGGGCGGATATTCATGAGCGCGACGTGCATTATCTGGAACGCTGCATTCAAACGGCGAACACAGCAGCGGAATTTTTTGGCTGGACGCGCGTGGCGCAGATCACCGACGGTAAGGAGCGCAGCATTGAGGACATAAGCGATGAGATATATTCTCTTGTGCTTGATGCCATAAAATAAAGGCGGGGCAGCAGGCGAGTTGTGCACTGCGGCATAGAAAAAATGGGGCTTCTTGCGAAGCCCCGGACACTCAGCAGCAGCCGCAGCTGTTGTTGTTATTGCCGCAGCCGCAATCGCAGCCGCAGCCGCATCCATTGCCGCATCCGCCGCAGCAGAAGAGTATAATAATGAGGATGAGTATCCAGATACCGCAGTTATTGTTGCATCCGCAGAACATAGTGTGCTCCCTTTCTCCGCGCTGAAGATTGTTTTACTCGGTCCGCCCGGCGCGGCGGCGGACGCTGATGCTGTCAATGCTGTGTACACGAGAGCTTTTTTGCAGCTCGTGCCATAATATGCGCCGCATCGTCCGGCTGCTACTTAAAGCCTCATGGAGGGTTTTTATGTCTGACAATATTGATAAAATGAATGAGATTTTCCGCGCGCAGGATGAACGCGGTGTGGAATCATCATCGGATATGCCGCCGCACCCGCGTCCTCGTCGCGAGCCGATAAAGGCTGTGGACAAGCTTCTGATCGACGAGGACGCGAGCGAACGAAGCAACTACACCGGCGACGATCTTTCAGAGAGGGATTACCGTCCCGTGCGCCAGAGCCATGAATACCGTTCGGGCTGTCTGGGTGGGCTGATGTATTTTGCTTTTGTGCTGTGCGTGAGCGTTGTGCTGGCTTGCCTTGCGTGGATGGCGGCAAGCGATGCGCTCGCGCTGAACAAGGATTCTTTCACGGCGGTCGTTTCCCTGCCGACGGATATTTTTGATTACGAGACTGTGGACACGTTTGATGAAGCTGGCAATAAGACCGGCACAAAGCGCGTCACCCACGCCGACATTGACTATGTTGCTGATGAGCTGAAATCTGCCGGGCTTATCGAGTATAAATGGCTTTTTGAGTTTTTCTGCCGCATTTCCAATGCGGACACAAAGGTTGACCCCGGCGAGTATGAGCTGTCGTCGTCATTCGACTACCGCGCGCTTATTAAAAATATGCAGGTCGGTTCCGGCGCTACTGTAACCATCAGCGTCACTATCCCCGAGGGCTTCACGATGCAGCAGATATTCAAACGCCTTGATGAGAACAAGGTCTGCTCATATGAAGATCTGATGGATGCGGCGGCAAATTACAGCTATAATTATGACTTTCTTGCCGGAATTCCCGAGGGCGACGCGACCCGTCTGGAGGGCTTCCTTTTCCCGGATACGTATGAATTTTATGTCGGGATGCAGGCGTCGAGCGCGATAAACAAGCTCCTGGAAAACTTCCACTATAAGATAACGGATGAAATGCTTACGCAGATGAAGACCATGGGGCTGGACATCCGCACGGTCGTGAATATGGCTTCGCTGATAGAACGCGAGGCAGCGAACGACAATGAACGCAAGCTGATCGCGTCCGTTATATACAACCGCCTTGCCGTCGGCATGCCGCTTGGCATTGATGCATCCATTCTCTATATCCATCAGGATCATGAGGGCGCGCCTACAGGAGAAATGCTCACTGAGGAGAGCCCATATAACACCAGACTGAACGTTGGGCTGCCGCCCACGCCGATCGCAAATCCCGGGCTTGCATCCATTCAGGCAGTGCTTGCACCGGAGACAACGAACTATTACTACTATGCGCTTGACACAGCTACCGGGCAGCATCGCTTCTTCACAAACTCCGGCGAGTTTGACGCCTTTGTCGCAACACAGAGCTATGAATGACAAGCTTGAGCTTCTCTCCCCGGCGGGGGATATGGAGCGGCTGATGATGTGCCTCAACTATGGGGCGGACGCAGTGTATCTTGCGGGTCGGCGCTTTGGTATGCGTGCCGCGACGGCGAATTTCTCCGATGAAGGGCTAGTAGAGGCGGTGAACCGTGCACACGAGAGGGGAGCGCGGGTGTATGTCACCTGTAACACCCTGCCGCGTGAGGATGAACTGGATGAGCTGCGCAGGTATCTGCCATTCTTGCAGGAGGCAGGGGTTGATGCGCTCATCATTGCTGACCTTGGCGTGCTCGAATACGCCAGACGCTATGCGCCGCGTGTTTGCCGCCATGTCAGCACACAGCTCGGCGTTATAAACAGCGCCACGGCAAACGCGCTCTTTGCACTCGGCGCGGACACGGTCGTCCTTGCGCGGGAAACTCCGATAGAAGACATCCGCGCTATCCGCGCCAACACTCCTGAGGAGCTGAGGATAGAGGCGTTTGTGCACGGGGCGATGTGCGTGTCATTTTCGGGGCGCTGTCTTTTGTCAAACTATCTCACCGGGCGCGATGCCAACCGCGGACGGTGCGCCCAGCCGTGCCGGTGGAAATACCACCTCGTTGAGGAGAAACGTCCCGGCGAATACTTTGAAATAACCGAGGATGGAGGCACATATATCCTCAACTCCCGCGATATGTGCATGATCGAACACCTGCCGGAGCTGATAGATGCCGGAGTGACGAGCTTCAAAATAGAAGGCCGGATGAAGTCAGCCTACTATGCCGCGGTTATCACAAATGCATACCGCCATGCGCTTGATGCCGCGATAGAAGGCAGACCGCCGGATCGGGTTTGGGTTGAAGAGACCGAAATGGTCAGTCATCGCCCATATACTACAGGATTTTACTTTGGCGAACCGGGGCAGCATTACGCCGAGGCAAGCTATTTCACTTCGGCGGATGTTGCCGCTGTGGTGGAAAGCTGCGACGCTGCCGGCAGCGCTGTTCTGTCCCAGCGAAACAAGTTTTGCCTCGGAGATGAGCTGGAGCTTCTTTCACCGTCGGCAGCGCCTCTCAGATTCACGGTTGACGCTATGCAGAATGCCGACGGCGAGGCGATCACCAATACGCGGCACGCCATGATGGAGATACATATGCGCCTGCCGACCGCCGCTCCGCCAGGCTCTGTACTGCGCAAGCGCAGATAGACACACAGCTTTGTTTATGTAAAATATACATATATTCGGAGGACAAGAGAAAAATGGAAAAGTACGGACTTAATCAGCTCAGAGAGATGTTCCTCAGCTTTTTTGAAACAAAAGGACACCTTCGTCTGCCAAGCTTCTCGCTCATCCCGCAGAATGATGCCAGCCTGCTGCTCATCAACTCCGGCATGGCGCCGATGAAGCCATATTTCAAGGGCGAGCAGGAGCCGCCAAGCCACCGCGTCTGCACTTGCCAGAAGTGTATCCGCACCGGAGATATTGAGAACATCGGCAAGACTGCACGCCACGGAACATATTTTGAAATGCTTGGCAACTTCTCATTTGGTGATTATTTCAAGCATGAGGCCATTGCGTGGAGCTGGGAATTTTTGACCTCGCCGGATTGGGTCGGCATTGATCCGGAAAGGCTTTATCCATCCATCTACGTCGATGACGATGAGGCGTTTGATATATGGAACAAGGAGATAGGTATTCCGGCTGAGCGCATCTTCCGCTTCGGCAAGGAGGATAATTTCTGGGAGCATGGCGCAGGTCCGTGCGGTCCTTGCTCGGAGATATACTATGACCGCGGTCCGGAGTATGGCTGCGGTAAGCCTGACTGCACCGTCGGCTGCGACTGCGACAGGTATATGGAGGTATGGAACAACGTCTTTTCTCAGTTTGACAACGACGGCGAAGGAAACTATACCGAGCTTAAGCAGAAGAATATAGACACCGGCATGGGGCTGGAGCGTCTGGCTGTTGTGTGTCAGGGGGTGGATTCGCTTTTTGATGTTGACACTGTTATGAATATCACCCACAAGGTAAGCGAGCTGACAGGCGCATACTACGGCAAGAGCCACAAGATGGACGTGTCTCTCCGCGTCATAACTGACCATATCCGCGCTGCTACGTTTATGATATGCGACGGCGTGCTCCCCTCTAACGAGGGCAGGGGCTATGTCCTTCGCCGTCTGCTGCGCCGTGCTGCACGCCACGGGAAGCTCCTTGGCGTCAACGAGCCTTTCCTTTACAGAATTATTGATACTGTTGTGCATGAAAATGAGTGCCAGTACCCCGAGCTGCGCGAAAAGCAGAGCTATATCACCAAGGTCGTCAAGACTGAGGAGGAGAACTTTGCGAAAACCATCGACGCCGGTATGCGGATATTTGCCGATCTTCTTGCTGAGCATAAAGCGAAAGGGGAGACTGTGTTCTCCGGCGCTGATGCATTCAAGCTTTACGATACCTACGGTTTCCCTATCGATCTGACTATCGAGATGTGCGAGGACGACGGCATGACCGTTGATGAGACTGCCTTTAAAGCGCTCATGGAGGAGCAGCGTGTCCGCGCGCGCAAGGCGCGCGAGGCGCTGGGCGATCTTGGCTGGGCAGGACAGGAATTCGGCAAAGACATTCCGGAGACGGAGTTTGTCGGATATGGCTGCACCGAGTGTGAGAGCACGGTCGTGGCGCTCGTTGCCGTGGGCGAGATCTGCGGCGAGATCACTGAGGGCATGGATGCAATCGTTGTGCTCGACCGCACACCGATGTATGCCGAAATGGGCGGTCAGGTTGCCGATCATGGCATTATGAGCGCAGACGGAGTGCTCTTCGAGGTGAACAATGTCCAGAAGAATAAAGGCGGCAAGTATATGCATTATGGCAAGCTCGTCAAGGGACGTATCGAGCTGGGAGATAAGCTCAATGTGAGCATTGATGTGGAACGCCGGCGCGCTATTTCACGCGCGCACACGGCGACCCATCTGCTGCAAAGTGCGCTTCGTCTTGTCCTCGGCGACCATGTTCATCAGGCGGGCTCGCTTGTTGAGCCGGATCGCCTGCGCTTTGACTTCACGCATTTCTCCGCGCTCACGCCGGATGAAATAAGGCAGGTCAACACCGTCATGGCGGATATGGTGCTTGAGGGCGCGGATATCAGTACACAGGTCATGAGCTATGACGAAGCGAAGCATCTTGGCGCAACAGCGCTTTTCGGAGAGAAGTACGGCGACACCGTGCGCGTTGTAAAGATGGGCGATTTCTCGACGGAGCTGTGCGGCGGCACGCATCTGGATAACACCGCAAAGGTCGGCATGTTCGTTATCACATCCGAGGGCTCCGTCGCTTCCGGCGTGCGCCGTATCGAGGCGATAACCGGGCGTGAGGTCATATCAAAGTACATTGCAATGTCCGGGATGCTCAACAGGGTCGCCGACAGACTTAAGACGCGCCCGGTAGAACTTATGACCAAGATCGAAAGCAACCTCAGCGAGATTCATGAGCTCAGACAGAGCATCGACAAGCTCAAGGATCAGCTTATGTCCGGGCAGGCGGAGCGTCTGCTCTACGGCGCAAAGGACATCAAGGGGTTGAAGATAATCACCATCACCAACGGACCTGTCAACGCTGACGATATTCGCAAGCTGGGCGATCAGCTCAAGGAGCGCTTCCCGAATATCGTGGCGGTGCTCGCCGCGACCGGTGAAGACAAGGCCACGATGCTCGCTGTCTGCGGCAGGAACGCAATAGAGCGTGGCATACGCGCCGGCGACCTTATCAGGAGCATCACAAAGCTGTGCGATGGCTCCGGCGGCGGCAAGCCTGACTCTGCAATGGGCGGCTGCAAGAATGTGCTCAAGCTCGACGATGCCATGGCAGCGGTTGATGATTTCGTCAATGAGCACGTTAAGGACTGATTTAGAAGAAGGAGAAGCAAAAAATGAATGATTGCCTTTTTTGCAGGATAATTGCCGGCGAAATACCGTCCACCAAGGTGTATGAGGATGAAAATGTCTATGCTTTCCGCGACATTAACCCGCAGGCTCCTGTCCATATTCTTGTTGTGCCAAAGCAGCATATTGCCTGTGCCGCTGACATAACCGCAGAGAATTCTGCGGTTGTGGCGCATGTGTTCGAGAGTATAGCGAAGATCGCCAGAGAAGAGGGGCTGGACAGCGGCTATCGCATTATCAACAACTGCGGCGAGGATGGCGGGCAGACGGTCATGCATCTGCACTTTCACCTTATTGGCGGTGAAAAGCTGAGCGAGAAGATAATCTGATACAGAGTACGAAAGCCGTGGGCAATAAATCTGCCCACGGCTTTTTGAATACAAATATTTTCAGCATCCGGTTTTTACTTTTAGTTGATGCGGTAGTTTTTGTACATCGTGTCAGTCGCTGTGCGGATAGCGGCAGTGACATCCGCCACCTTCGCAGGATCCCACTCCGCAGGCTCAGCACGCAGGAATGAGGTCTTGTCCACACGGTTATCAAAGATGCCGATGGGCAAGTGATATGTCTTGCCGTGAGCCTTTACGGTCACCGTGTCCTTCACCTCGGTGCTGTTGACAAGGTATTCCATGTCGTCACAGCCGTAGTCGCCGAGCATAACAGCCATCGGTACGCCGTGGTGAAGATTTGAACCGGGATCGTTAGGATCAGCACGGTCGGCATTCTTGCGGCGGGATTCCTCCGGCGTGACCCAAATGTAAAGAATGACGGCGTTCTCCAGTATCTCCGGGCAGAACAGCGGCAGAGAATACTGATAGCCGAAAGTGCCGGTCAGCGGCATTGAAGCGCCGTCAGGTCCGCCGCGGGCGCATTCAATGATTATGGTCTTGTTCTCAAAATTTTCGGGATAGCCTGCGTGCTTTGCGTCGAGCAATTCGCGGACCTCGGTCTCGAGCCTTTCGGCGAGTATGGCGCGCACATCCTCACGGAGAAGTCCCATTCTCGGCGGCAGGCCGACCTGCTGCGCGGCTCTGTCAAAGCGGTCGAAGAGCAGCTGTGCTGCTGAGTCAGGCTTTGCAATATTGCGGTTGATAAGATCGTGATAATCCTCGTTGAGAAGATTGCACAGCGTGCCCCAGTCGCGCCCATCGTTGAACGGGGCTTCGCCGGGATAATATATGTGCGCCTCTCCCATGGTTTCGAGCTCGTCGTCTATGCGGCGCATCATGTGCACATAGGGGAAATCGTCCAGCTGGAGATTTTCACCGATGTGGAACTCATCCTGAAGCCGCTGCGGCTCAACATTTGCCATGAAATTTCTGACCTCTGACTTGCCCGATGCGGGCAGAGCCTGCAGCAGAACTACCTTAAAAACGTTGTTTTTCATACTGTCTCCTTAATATATGACTTTTAGCCATTTTGTCTTGTCCACTGTAATGCTGCCGTGGCGTTCAACATAGTCGATTATCATTTCTACAATCTCGGTGGGCTGCTCGCGCACGGTCTCGCACTGCGCATAGACGCCATATCCTCCTGCACCCGTAGCACGGTAACTGTTGAGACAGAGAGTGAGCTTTTTATCCTCCGACAGCTCCTCGCCAAGGTATTTTATCGAGATCACGCGGTCCCCAGGCTGACGGCATATATCTGCCGTGACTTCAATGCCCGAGATATAGTCAAAATTGAAATGCTGCTCAATAGGGTGAAGAAAACTGCTGCTTATGCACAGTCTGCCGTCCTCGCCGAGAGCAAAATACTCTGCGCTGCGTTCCAGCGCCGCTTTCAGCCCTGCCCGGTCGATCAGTACCGTCCTGAGTGTGTTTGGGAAAATGTAGGTTGATACTATATCGCGTATAGTAACATCCTGCTCGAAGCCCTTGACGGTGTTTCCGAGACTGGTGCTTGACAGCTCCGCGCCGGAGGACTCAAGCTGCACCTGGTTGAAGAAATTCGCTATATATGAGCCGTTTTCAGCCATATCCAGATGATCCGACGGAGGCAGAGGAATGTCGAGATGACCGACCGGCACATCCAGCCATTCGGAGGTCGCCATTTCCAGAGGAGCGAGATAATCCCAAGCGACCTGAAGCGTTGCGTTGCCTGCATCGCATAGCACTGAGTGCGCAGTGACACGACCGTCGCCGCCGACCTCCGCAACCAGTTTTATATATTGCCGCGCCTTGTCGGGCGGCTGACAGGCGTATGTTCCGCAGATGCATAGATCTGCTGCTGCCATATGCTGATGCGCGCACAGGAGAACGTCAAAATCCAGCTCGCCGCACATCCGGCAGCCCTGATTTTCATCCGTTGCCGAAAGCGGCGCGCCAGTCGCGATGTCGTTCTCAAAGCCGCCGTGATATATACACACGGTGATGTCTACCCCGGCAGCCTTCAGCTCAGTTAGCGCGTCCCGCGCTGCGCTGAACGCATCTGTCACCGTGATCCCGGCAAGATTCTCAGACTTCTCCCAGAGGTTTACATAATGCGTTGTGACGCCGGTCAAACCTACGCGCAGACCGTTTTCCAATGTGACGAGAGCCGTTTTTTCAACACCGGCGACGCCGCTGACATTTGCACACAGACATACGGCGTCAAGCTCATTGATGTAGCGCTCGAGCTCGCCTTTGCCGTAGTTGAAGTCGTGATTGCCGAGCGTCACGAAATTATAGCCTCCAAGGTTCATCACATGCGCAGGGACGCACTCACCGCCGCCATGTTTTGAGTACAGCCAGTAGGTGAAAGGACTGCCCTGTATCGTGTCGCCGCCATCTATGATAAGCGTGTTCCCGCTGCGGGCAAAATTGCTCATGCAGTTTGAAAGTCCGCTTGCTGCCCTGCTGCCAGTCGTATAGTCAATGGGGGAGAAATAGCCGTGTGAATCGCTTGTATAATATATTGTAAGACTGCGCTGCATAGTTTTGCCTTTCGTATGATATTCCCCTGCGATCAAACGCAGGGGAATATCATAGTTAGTTTATTTATTCGCCGTGGGCAAGCTTCCTGCGGATCCTTGTCGAGACGAACTCGATAATAAGCACCAGAACCATCAGCCCCCAGACAAATGAGCCGACCATGGCCCAGCGGCGGCTGTTGAGGCACTGCACAAGGGAAGCGCCGATACCGCCAGCGCCGACGATGCCAAGGGTGGTTGCGTCCTTGAGATTTATGTCGAAGCGGTAGATAGTCGTGGAGATAAAGCTTGCGGTGAGCTGGGGAATGACGCCGTAGCGTATCTTCTGAAATGGCGTACAGCCCATGGCGTCAAGGCTTTCGAGAATGTGGGTGTCCAGATCCTCGATAGCGGTGATGTACATTTTGGAGATCATGCCGATAGAGCATACCGACTGCGTTATAACGCCGCAGGCGGCGCCGGGACCGGTCACGCGGATCCACATCAGCGCCCAGACAATGCTGGGTATGGTGCGTATCATGAGTATCAGTATACGCACGACATATGCGATGGGCTTGGGCATGATATTGAAAGAGGCGAGAAACGCAAAGGGGATAGCGAGAATCGCTCCGAAGAGAGTGCCGAGAATCGCGATCGCAATGGTCTGCAAAAGCAGATACGGAACGTCGGAATCGCTTGAGCCGAACATCAGCTGGAGATCGGGATCAAATACGCCGTGTACAACGCCCTTGGCGACTTCAGTGCCAGTAGCTGTGAGACCGGTGTAGTTTATATCGCCTGCCGACCAGCCGACGAGCAGCATGATGATGAGCACGATCAGGGTATACATCAGCCACTTGCGCGGACGGTTTGCGTACATTTCGGCAACCGTGAGCCTGCGGTCAAGAGCTTCCTCAAGTGCTTCGATAGATTTTTTCTTTTTAGTCATCATGCCTCTCCTTTCAACTCAGTTTCTTGCGCAGGTATTCGCTGAAAAAGTCAATCGCCACAACGACGACGAACAGCGAAAGGAGTACCATGCCGAGACTGTTGTAATCGCGCCATCCGATACGTTCGTTTATCGTTATGCCGAGTCCGCCTGCGCCGACGTAGCCGAGAATGGCGGACGCACGTACATTCATCTCAAAGCAGTAAAGACTGTGGCTGAGGTAGACGGGCAGAATCTGCGGCACACAAGCCGACCAGAAAGCCTGGAACTTGTTTGCGCCGAGCGCTTCCATTGCTTCAAACGGTCCCATATCAATGGTCTCGATACTCTCAAAGAGCATTTTAGCCACGATGCCGAATGTGAATATTGCAATAGCTACAGTGCCGGAGAAAGTGCCGAGGGAGAAGATCAGCGCGCATACGAGCGCTATTATAAGAGTCGGCAGAGTGCGGATAAGACCGAGAATAAAGCGGAATATACTTACCAGCACGACGCTGTGATTTATGTTGCTGGATGAGAGAATGGCGACAGGCAGCGCGAGCGCGCAGCCTATTACGGTGCCGAGGATGGACATCTTGATTGTGTCGAGCAGGGGGGAGACGACCTTGGGGAAAAACTCCCAATTTGGCTGGAATATTTTCTCCATGAGGTCGATCATCTTGCTGAACTTGTTTATGACGATGACCAGACTGAACCCTGTCATCTTCAGCGACCACCATATAGCGAGCGCCAGAAAAAGCAATATAAGCGGAGTGCGGCTTCTGCGGCGCTGCACGGAGTGACCGTTGGCGAGCGTTATGGTCTTGGGTTTGAATATCTTGTCATACAGCGTCTCTTTGCAGAGAACGGAATTGTTTTCTTCCATAATCCGCCCCTCTTACTGCTTGACGACAGGAGCGTCGCTTTCACCTTCGCCCATGGTTGGCACCTTGCTGCCGTTGTATACTGCGTCGATCTGTTCCTGAGTGATAGTGCTGGCGGGACCGTCAAATACTATTTCACCGGCGCGTATGCCTATAACACGGTCACAGTATTTGAGCGCGAGGTCAACGTGGTGTATATTGAGCAGTATGCTTATCTTGTATTCCTTGTTGATGCGTACAAAGTCCTGCATGACCTGCTTTGCGGTTATCGGGTCAAGAGACGCAACAGGCTCATCAGCCAGTATTATCTTTGGATTCTGGTTGAGTGTGCGTGCCAGAGCGACGCGCTGCTGCTGCCCGCCGGAGAGCTGGTCGCAGCGGGTATAGGCCTTATCCAAAATGCCAACCTTGTCAAGGCTTTCGAGCGCGCGCATCTTCTGCTCTTTCGTGAAAACGCCGAAGAGCACTCTGAAGAAGGACATATCGGGGACGTCCGCTGTGAGAACGTTCTTTATGGCCGTGCTGCGGGTAACGAGGTTGAAGCTCTGGAATATCATGCCGACCTTGCGCCGGTACCTGCGCAGTTCCTTGCCTCGGAGTGAATCGACGTCAACGCCGTCAACAGTCAGCTCACCCTTGGTGATGTCGTGCATACGGTTGATGCAGCGGAGGATCGTTGACTTGCCGGCGCCGGAAAGGCCGATGATCGCGACGAACTCCCCCTGCTCAATCTGCAGGTTTATGTTTTTCAGGGCTGTGAAGCCGTTTGGATAAGTCTTATACACATTCTTGAATTCTATCATGCCGAGACTCTTTTCTTTGTAAAAATTAGAGGCATCACCGCATCATGCGGCGTTGCCATATGTATTTTCATAGGAGAAAAGCGCCCTGTATACGCAGGGCGCTTTTTCAATTTGCCGTCAGTCGGAAACGACGGCCAGAGCGGCGCGTGCGCCGTCATAATCGGAGTCAACAGCCTTGGCATAGCCGGTGTGGCTGTAAACAGAGAATATCTCCTTGCCCTCGGGAGTGTTGATGATGTTGATGAAGCAGTCCTGAAGAGCGGAAACGATCTCCGGAGTGTAGTACTGGCTCTCCTTGGAGATAGCGACGGTGTCGTTGTAGATAGGCTCGGTCACGCCGATAACGTTGAGCTCGTTCCAGATGGAGTCGCTGCGCCCCATGCCCTGCTTGCCGGTCTCATCCTGCTGATCGGTGGGGAGCATCCAGCTGGCTTCATAGTCGTTGCGGCCGTCAGCGTAGCAGACGATGATGTCAACCTGCTCTGCAGCGGCGTAGGAGAATGCGGTGCCGTAGCCGGAGTCAAGAGGAATGACGTTGCTCAGATCGGAGATCTTCTTGCCGTCGTAGTTTTCCATGAGCCACATGGAGGGGTAGATGTAGCCGGCGGAAGAGGAGGTCTTCTGAACCGCCCACTTTGCCTTGTCGAGGTCTTCCCAAGTGAGCTTCTCACCGGCGTTGACCTTTGCAGCAAGCTCCTTGCCGTACTCGGACGGAGTTGCATAGATCAGAGAGCGGTAGTAGGTGACCTGAGGACCATCTTTCTTGGTGGCGTTAGCATCGCCGTTCCAGGTGGTAGGATCGGTGCTGTCGTTGGAAAGACCGTTGCGGGTCGCGGTGAGTATGACGTCAACATCGTCGGAGTAGAGAGCGTAAGTGCCGCCGGGCAGCCAGCCAAGGTCGATAGAGCCTGCGGCCATAGCCTCGCCGGTTGCATCGTAGCTGGTGCCGACAGTGATGTCAACTTCGTCGATGTCGTAACCGAGCTTGCTCATCTCTGCCTTAACGAGATCGGGCAGATTCTTGGTGCCGGTGATGATAACGTCAGCATCCTTGGAGGGGACAAACTCAAGAGTCAGCTTGTCGAAGTGCTGGTTCTCTGCGGCTGCCGGGGCCTCGCTCTCAGCGGGAGCTGCGGCAGGAGCCTCGGTCGCTGCGGGAGCGGCGGACTGACCGCATGCGCAAAGAGCAAAAACCATTACGAGCGCAAGGAGAAGTGCTATTATCTTTTTCATTCTGGATTTTCCTCCATAAAATATTTATATTCACGGCGTTGAGCCGGTGAATATCATTTGTAAAGCCGGCAGAGATCGACGAGCTTTGCCATAAATCTGCCATGCATCCTATCCTATATATAACACATTTCTGCTTTCAATACAAGTACCTGCGTATTTTTTATTTGTAAAAACCGAGTAAAAAGTTTACATAATGCGAAATTACGTCATAAAACTGCGCATTACACCTTGCCGGATGAGATGCAGCCTTTTATAAGTTTCCCTGTCTGCACATCTTCTTTGCAGAACGTTTGATTTCTAATGGGCTAGAGCTTGTCATATGATATACCAAAAGGAGTGGTGAGCTTGATTGACATCAAACGTCTTATTCAGAAGAATCGACCGGTGTTGTCGGCAATTGGACTGGTGCTGGCAATTGCACTAATATTCTGGGTCGTGAGCAGCCCGGCGATAGTCGGCGCATCATCAACGACGCGGCAGCTCCCGGTTTATTCTGTGCAGAGGGATGACAAGACCGTCGCTCTCTCATTCGATGCGGCATGGGGCAATGAGGACACCCAAGAGCTTATTGATATACTGGATAAATACGGCATACATACAACGTTCTTTGTCGTTGGCGACTGGGTGGATAAATATCCGGAATCAGTCAAGGCGCTCAGCGATGCCGGGCACGAGGTAATGAACCACTCGTCCAGCCATGCACACTTTTCGCAGCTGAGCGATGAGCAGATAGTGTCCGACATCACAGACTGCAATGAGAAGATAGCGGCGGTTACAGGCGTTGCGCCAACGCTTTTCCGCTGTCCGTACGGCGAATATGACGATCATGTTATCTCTGCTGTACGCGGTATGGGCATGACGCCGGTACAGTGGAATGTTGACAGCCTCGACTGGAAGGGCATATCCGCCGATGAGATACAGGGGCGTGTATTGAAAAACATTGAGCCTGGCAGCATTGTGCTCTTCCACAATGCTGCGGAAAACACGCCTCAGGCACTGCCGGGAATAATCGAGGCGCTTCTTGCCGACGGTTACACCGTTGTGCCGGTGTCTCAGATACTTTTGACCGGTGAGTACACCATTGACCATACAGGCAAGCAGTGCGCAAAATAGGGAATATGAGGCAGCACAGCATAATGCGGCAAGAACAGGTGAGGAGAAAATTTGAATTACGAGGACGGCACTTATTGCTGAAATACTTTGTATATTTCAAGAAAAAGTGACTTTATCAGAGCACAGATTTTCAGGCAGATGCCGCAGAGGTATTGTGCGGCACTGCCATAAAATTATCCCCGCAGGAGAAAATGTCCTGCGGGGAATTGTACACTATTTGATAAACACCGCCATGACTATCCGTCGTTATCCGCACTCTGAAAGGTGAAGTCAACAAAGCAGTTCGCCCGGTGCCGCAGCGTCATAAATTTTTATATAAGACACTCTGAGCGCAGAATTGCTTCAGCCGCGGTGCACGCCGGGCAATCGCAATAGGGTACGCCGTTTGCCTTCAGCTGCTCGGCGTGGGCGAGAAAGTCTTTGGCGCGCTCCTCACCGAATATCTGTGCGCATCTTTCGGAATGTGCAAACTCCAGAAGCTCGTCAATGGACTCAAGATCCTCTTCAAGCTCGGTCAGGTACGCTTTCCTCGCTATGTTTTCCCTATCAGTGCCGACGGCAGAGAGAAAAGCCTCGGCAGCAGCCTTTGCTTCAGCGCAGCAGGTAGGCGCGGCGATAAGTTCCTTTGTTTTTTCAACGATGAAGCTGTTATCCATTTTTGATACTCCTCCCATTTGATATAAATTGCGAACATATAATAACATGCGTTGCGCAGTATTTCAAGTGCGCATAACTCGGCGCATCATCCCTGCGGAAGGCTCTCCGCAATACGCCGTCCGGTCGGGGTCGCGGCAAGTCCGCCCTGACCTGTCTCCCTCAGACTTGCAGGCATTGCATCCCCGATTTCTCCCATTGCGTCTATTACTTCATCCGCAGGAATATGCGACGTTATACCGGCAAGCGCCATGTCTGCCGCGCTTACGGCATTCACAGCGCCGATGACGTTTCGCTTGACACACGGGATCTCAACCAAGCCCGCCACAGGATCGCACACCAGCCCAAGGAGATTCCCCAGCGCAATGGCAAATGCATGGGCGCATTGCTCGCCAGTGCCGCCCATGATATGCGTCAAGGCTGCCGCCGCCATGGCACTGGCAACGCCTATCTCTGCCTGACAGCCTCCCTGAGCGCCGGATACGCTCGCCCGCGATGCGGCAACCTGCCCGAAACCGGCTGCAATGTAGAGAGCCTGCAAGATGATCTCATTGTCCGGAGCGCGCTCCTCTGCCAGCGGAATGAGCACTGCCGGCAGCACGCCGCAGCTCCCGGCGGTAGGCGCGGCGACAATGCGCTTCATGCAGGCGTTGCACTCGGCAACCTTGAGCGCTTCCTCCGTTACGCGCAAAAAATACGTTCCGCCAAGCAGCGTGCCTTTCTCGGCGGCTGTGCGGAATTTTGCCGCATCTCCGCCGATGAAGCCGCTGTTTGAACGGTCGGCGGCGCGGTACTGCATGCTCGACTGACGCATGGCGTCCCACAGCTGCCCGATCTGGCGGTGTGAGGATTCTGGCGAGTAGCCGTTTTCGCGGCAGTCATCCTCGCAGATAACGGCGTACAGCGGCTTGGAGGACAGCCGCGCAGCGTCGAGCATGGAAGAAATACTTGTGTAGCTCATGCCGTTTCCTCCTGATTGAATATCGTGATTTTTTTTATTCCGTCAATGTGGGACAGCCACTCCTCAATATCTGTGGGTATGGGCTGGTCGCATTCGAGTATCATAACGGCGTAGCCGCCCTGTTCGCTGCGATAAAGCTGCATTGTGGCAATATTTATCTGACGGTGCATGAGCGCCGTTGTGACGGCGGCAACATGACCGGGCACATCCTGATTGTGGACGATAAGGGTGTTATGCTCACCGGAAAAGTTGGTCTCTATTCCGTCGAGCGAGACAATGCGTATCCGTCCGCCGCCTATGCTCTCTGCGACGACGTCAAGCGTACGCCCGTTTTTGCCCGTGAGCTGGAGACGCGCGGTGTTCGGATGCGCATTTCGCATCTGAACAGTCTTGAATGTGTATGAAAGACCCTGTTCTTTAGCAATATCGAAGCTGTGCGGGATGCGCAGGTCGTCCGGATGCATTCCCAGAAGCCCGGCGATCAGTGCGCAGTCCGTGCCGTGTCCGCGCCCGGTCAGGGCAAAGCTGCCATGCAGGGAAATATCCGCGTGCACGGGCACGTCCCCCAGAAGCTTGCGGGCTGTGAGCCCGATGCGCACCGCACCTGCCGTATGGCTGCTGGATGGACCCACCATCACAGGCCCAAGAATATCAAACAATCGCATTATTATCACCTTGCCAATTAAATATGAGCTATTATAAAGCCGGTCTGCGCAAAAATCAAGACGATATAAAGATGCTTTAAACATTTATGTATTTAAATGAATAAGCGTTGACAGATTGCGGTCGCCTGATATAAAATACATAAAAAGGAGAGTGCCAAATTGAAGTATTATGAGCTGGATACGCCGTCTCTGCTGATCGACAGGGACAGGCTTGCCGATAATCTGATGCGGATGCAGCACTATGCAGATGAAAACCGCTGCGCACTGCGCCCGCATACAAAAACCCACAAGATGCCGGACATTGCAAAGCTGCAGCTTGAAGCCGGGGCGTGCGGCATTGCGGTCGCCAAGGTTGGCGAGGCGGAGGCAATGAGCGCGCATGGCATACGGGATATTTTCATTGCAAACGAGATCGTGGGCGATATAAAGCTTGCGCGCATCGCCGCGCTTTCAAAGAGCGGCACGAACATAGCCTTCGGCGTTGATGCACCGAGCCATGTGCGCGCGGCAGAGCGCGTTTTTGCCGCGTCCGGCGTTACGGTAGATGTGCTGATAGAAATCGAAGTGGGCGAGTGCCGCTCCGGCATAATTGAGGAGGCGGACTTTATTGAGCTTCTCAACTGCATAAGAGAATGCCGGCATGTTGGGTTCAGAGGGATATTCTCTCACGACGGCAACAGCTATTACGCGGCGGATATTGCCGCGCTCAACGCCGTCGCTGACGGCGCACAAAGACGGACGCTGCATTTCGCCCGCATCGCACGGGAGCACGGCATGCCGTGCCGCACGGTGAGCTACGGCTCAACCCCCACGTTTATAAACCATGTGAAGATACTCGACGGCATAACGGAGCTTCGCCCCGGCACATATGCCCTTATGGATGCATCGCAGGCAAATGCAATCGGCACACTTGAGCACTGCGCCGCTACGGTGCTTGCAGCCGTTATAAGCAAACCGACCGCAGAGCGGACGATCCTTGACGTCGGCGCAAAAGGGCTGACAATGCAGCGGCGCACAGAGGGTGTCTGCGCCACAATGGGCAACGGCACCGTCTATGAACAGCCGAACGTGCATATTGACGCTGTTTTTGACGAGCACGCTATCATAAATAACAGACTCTTTCACGACAGCGTTGAGATAGGAGACAAAGTGCGCGTCATTCCGGTGCATATATGCCCGGTGTGCAATCTATATGACAGGGCATATCTGATCTCCGGGGACGATGTTGTACTGGAGATGGAGGTCTCGGCGAGAGGCAGACTGCAATAAAACCATAAACATATAGCACGGAAAGCACCGCGAGCGGCGCTTTCCGTGCTTTCGTCATATGGGGAATCAATATGCGCGAACGGGGGAATAATCCGTTGATGAATCAATTCATCCAAGGTACGCCGTTGCGGCGATCTCAAGCTCGACATCCTTTGGAAGCGCTGCTGCCTGCACACAGTAGCGCGCGGGCTTATGAGCGCCAAAGAATTCGGCGTATACTTCGTTTATCGTGCCGAAGTTTGCAAGATCCCGGACAAAAATCTCCACTTTTGCGATATCTGTTTTTTTGCCTCCGCCTGCCTCAACAACAGCAAGGACATTGTTGAGAGCCAGTGCAGTCGCCTTCTTTACGTCGCGCTCGACCTCCCCTGTTTCAGGGTAGAACGGGCACTGACCGGAGGTGAAGATGATATTGCCGCACTTTGTTCCGTGCGAGTAAGGACCGATAGCCGCGGGTGCGTTGGGAGCGTTTATGATTTCAACTGCCATTCTGATACGACCTTTCATTTGTTTTAATATTTGCATATGCATTATAGCAAATACGGTCTGACAGTGCAACGTCAGCTTGCACAAAAATGCATTTCGGCATTGACAAATACCCCATGGGGGTATATATTCTAAATACCCCCATGGGGTATCTGAAATGAAGAATGAAGGAGGAGTATGCATGGAGGAAAAGAACTGTTGCTGCTGCTCACAGAGAAAAAAGGAACGAACGCCGGAGGAATACGCCAGACTGATAAACCGGCTCAGCCGTATTGAAGGACAGATACGCGGCATACGCGGCATGGTAGAGAACGGGGCGTACTGTCCGGATATACTTGTGCAGTCCGCAGCGGTGAACGCGGCGGTGAATGCGTTCAATAAAGAATTACTTGCCAGCCATATCCGCACCTGTGTGGCGGATGACATACGCAATGGCAAGGATGAGGTCATAGATGAGCTTGTTGCAACGCTGCAAAAGCTCATGAAGTGAATTGTGGAGGATAAACAGAAATGACGCAGTATAATGTGACGGGTATGAGCTGCGCAGCATGCTCGGCGCGGGTAGAAAAGGCGGTGTCAAAGGTCGAAGGCGTTACGGCGTGCTCCGTGAGCCTGCTGACAAATTCCATGGGCGTTGAGGGGAATGCCGCGCCGGACGCGGTCATATCCGCAGTCAGAAACGCGGGCTATGGCGCATCGCTCAAGGGTGCGGGCAAGTCGATGCCGTCGCCTTCCGAAGCGGAGGCGCAGCTGGAGGATCACGAAACGCCGAAGCTCCGGCACAGGCTTATATGGTCGCTGGGATTTCTCATTGTGCTGATGTATTTTTCTATGGGGCACATGATGTGGGGCTGGCCGCTGCCTGCGTTTTATGATGGAAACCACATTGCCATGGGTCTGACGCAGATGCTGCTGACGATCGTCATCATGGTGATAAACCAGCGCTTTTTTATCAGCGGCTTCAAGAGCTTGTGGCACCGTGCGCCGAATATGGATACGCTTGTCGCGCTCGGCGCGAGCGCGGCTTTCATATACAGCACGTATGCGCTCTTCGCCATGACTGATGCGCAGGTAAAGGGCGACGCGGACGGCGTGATGAGCTACATGATGGACTTGTATTTTGAGTCTTCCGCAATGATCCTCACGCTCATAACCGTCGGCAAGATGCTCGAAGCCAGGTCAAAGGGCAGAACGACAGATGCGCTCAAGGGTCTGATGAAGCTCGCACCCAAAACCGCGACTGTACTGCGCGGCGGCGCTGAACAGACCGTGCCCATTGAGCAGGTGCAGAAGGAAGACATTTTCCTCGTCCGTCCCGGCGAGAGCGTACCCGTTGACGGGGTTGTGCTGGAGGGCGAGAGCGCCGTGAATGAGGCGGCGCTGACGGGGGAGAGCATACCGGCGGATAAAGCGCCGGGCGATACTGTCTCTGCCGCGACGGTCAATCAATCAGGCTTTCTGAAGTGCCGTGCGACGCGAGTTGGCGAGGACACGACGCTTTCTCAGATAATCCGGATGGTCAGCGATGCGGCGGCAACAAAAGCGCCGATCGCCAAGATCGCGGACAAGGTATCAGGCGTGTTTGTCCCGGCGGTCATCACCATTGCTGTCATCACGACCGTTGTGTGGCTGCTTCTTGGACGTGAGGTTGGATTTGCGCTCGCGCGCGGTATATCCGTGCTTGTCATTTCGTGCCCCTGTGCGCTGGGGCTTGCAACACCTGTCGCCATCATGGTCGGCAGCGGATTGGGCGCGAAAAACGGCATACTGTTCAAAACTGCGGCTTCGCTTGAAGAGACGGGACGTATCGGAATCGTCGCTCTCGACAAGACCGGCACTATAACCGCCGGAGAGCCGCGCGTGACTGACATTATCCCGGCGGATGGCGTGACCGCAGATGAGCTTCTGACGCTTGCATATGCCCTTGAAAGGAAGAGCGAGCACCCGCTTGCGCGCGCCGTGCTGCAATATGCGCAGGAGCAGGGGAGCGCAGCACGTGAGGTTTCAGATTTCAAGGCGCTTCCCGGCAACGGGCTGGAGGCGATGCTGGACGGGAAGTCTCTGTGCGGCGGCAACATTGCCTTCATCTCGGAGCGTGCGGAGATTCCGGGCGCGATGCGCGAGAGGGCGGAAACGCTCGCCGGGAACGGTAAGACCCCACTGTGGTTTGCCTACGACGGGCAGCTTTGCGGTATCATCGCCGTGGCTGATGTCATAAAGCCGGACAGCCCACAGGCTGTACAGGAGCTGCAAAATATGGGCATACGCGTTGTAATGCTGACCGGCGACAACGAGCGCACAGCGAAAGCTGTAGGCGCTCAGGCGGGCGTTGACGAGGTTATTGCCGGAGTGCTGCCGGATGGGAAAGAGAATGTTATACGCCGCCTGATGCAGCAGGGCAAGGTTGCGATGGTCGGCGACGGTATAAACGACGCCCCGGCGCTCACACGCGCGAATATCGGCATTGCCATCGGCGCGGGCACGGATGTTGCCATTGATGCTGCGGATGTGGTGCTGATGAAGAGCCGGCTGAGCGATGTTCCGGCTGCAATACGCCTCAGCCGCGCCGCGCTACGCAATATCCATGAAAACCTCTTCTGGGCGTTCTTCTACAACACCATAGGCATACCCTTTGCGGCAGGAGCGTTCGTGTCCCTGGGTCTGACGCTAAACCCCATGCTCGGCGCGGCGGCGATGAGCCTTTCCAGCTTCTGTGTCGTGACAAATGCACTGCGGCTCAATCTCTTCAGGCTCTATGATGCGAGCCGTGATCACAAGCGCAATAACAAAATAAAGAAATATAAGGAGAAAATGACCATGAAAAAGACATTGAAAATAAAAGGCATGATGTGCCCTCACTGCGAGGCAACCGTGAAAAAGGCGCTGGAAGCAGTGCCCGGCGTAGCTGACGCACAGGTCAGCCACGTCAGCGGCACTGCAGTTGTCACGCTCACTGCCCCGGTGGATGACAGCGCGCTGAAGAGCGCCGTTGAAGCAAAGGACTACACCGTTACAGGCATAGAGTGAAAAGATAACGTCTCATGGGCTTTTCAAACTTGAAAGAACCATGAGACGTTTAATTTTCGATAAAGTTTTGCATGCAGCTTGCCGGTATTATTGACAAATACGCTCACCAGAGTTTATGATAACACATAAAGTTGTTTGCAGCAGGTTTGGGGGTGATGAAGCTGATTGGAGAAATAACAAGGCTTCGGCGGCATCTTACATCTTTTCAAATCATGATTATCGGCTTTATATGTGTGATCCTGCTCGGAACATTTATCCTTGCGCTTCCGGTGTCATCCGCAGCCGGTATATGGACGCCGTTTCGGGAGGCGCTGTTTACGGCGACCTCTGCCGTGTGCGTTACCGGGCTTGTCGTGCATGATACCGGCAGTTATTGGTCATGGTTTGGTCAGAGTGTTATTCTGGTGCTTATACAGACGGGCGGACTTGGCGTTATAACTGCGGCCGCGACCTTTCTGATGCTTGCCGGGAAAAATATATCCCTCAAGACCAGAAGCGCTATGCAGGACGCGCTGTCAGCGCCGGCTGTCGGCGGCATTGTAAACCTGACGAGGCTTATTATATGGGGCACATTTATAATTGAAATAATTGGCGCACTTGCTATGATGCCGGCTTTCTGCCGCGACCATGGGCTGAGAGGCATCTGGATGGCTGTTTTTCATTCGGTTTCTGCATTCTGCAATGCCGGCTTTGACATTATGGGCAGTGCTGCCGGAGAATACGTCTCACTGACAGAGTATGCAAACGAGCCTTCCGTAAATATCACGATAATGCTGCTGATAATCATTGGCGGCATTGGGTTTCTGACGTGGGATGATGTGCGAACGTACAAGCTGCGCATATCGCGCTACAGTATGCAGAGCAAAGCCGTATTTGCCGTTACATTGCCGCTTATAGTTCTCCCGGCAACGCTTTTTTTCTTTGTGGATTTTATCGACCTGCCCTTAAGGGAGCGCATCCTTGCGGCGCTGTTTCAGGCTGTCACGCCGAGAACCGCAGGATATAATACAGTTGATCTGCTGGGCATGACGGAGGTTTCGAGAGCTGTAATTATTATCCTCATGCTCTTTGGCGGAGCTCCCGGGTCAACAGCGGGTGGAATGAAGGTGACGACGCTGGCGGTGCTGCTGTCCGTTTCGTTTGCTTCGTTTCGCCGAAGAGAAGAGCCCGAGCTTTTTCAGCGCAGACTCGAAGACGCAGCCATAAAGAATGCCATCACCGTGTTCACACTTTATCTGACGCTGTTTTTCATCGGCGGAGCGATAATAAGCGTGGCGGAGAAGCTTCCGTTGGATATGTGCCTTTTTGAGACGGCATCCGCAGTGGGTACAGTTGGGCTCACGCTGGGTCTGACGCCAAAGCTGGGCGTGCTTTCTCAGTGGGTGCTTATAATGCTTATGTTTTTGGGTCGCGTCGGCGGACTGACCCTGATATATGCCGCATTTTCAGGGCGTGATTTTTCCTATGCGCATTTCCCGAAAGAAAAGATAACGGTAGGGTGAAAGGACGAGTGTAATGAAAAACGTTTTGTTGATTGGATTGGGGCGATTCGGGTGGCATCTGGCCATACAGCTCAACCAGCTGGGGCATCAGGTTATGGCAGTGGACAGCGATGAGCAGCGTGTGAATGAATGTATGCCGTACGTCACTAACGCGCAGATAGGCGACAGCACGAATGCGGATTTTCTGCGCACGCTGGGCGTGAGCAATTACGATGTGTGCTATGTTGCCATAAGCGGGAATTTTCAAAACTCGCTTGAGACCACCTGCCTGCTGAAGGAGCTTGGAGCCAAGCGCGTTATTTCGCGTGCGGAGCGCGATGTGCAGGCAAAATTTCTCCTGCGCAATGGTGCGGACGATGTCGCTTATCCCGAAAAGCAGCTGGCAAGATGGGCGGCAATCCGGTACACTGCAAATCATATTTTCGGATACATAGAGCTTGACGACAAACACGCGATTCTTGAGGTCGCCGTGCCAAAAAGCTGGCAGGACCGCACCGTTGGGGATCTGAACGTCAGGAGAAGATACGGCATCAATATTCTTGGCATAAAAAAAGACGGGAAAACGGATGTGTCCATTACGCCGGAGACAGTGCTGAGAGATGACATGACGATTCTTGCGCTGGGCGAGTTTAAAACGATGAAAAAATGCTTTGATCTTTGAATAGAGCGTTCGAAGCCCCTTGCGGCGTGACATGGGTGTCTATGCCGCAAGGGGCTATAATTATTCAGTTCAGCTCCTCTGCGCGGTGACAGGCGACGAGGCGTTCGCCTATGGGACGCAGCTGCGGAACTTCGCTGCGGCAGCGCTCCGCTGCATAGGGGCAGCGCGTATGAAAGCGGCAGCCGGACGGGGGGGAGATGGGGCTTGGCAGTTCACCGGTCAGAAGCGGCTTCTCCTCAAAGCGTGCATTCGGGTCAGCTTTGGGAATGGCGTTGATGAGAAAGCGCGTGTACGGATGCAGCGGCGCGGAATACACATCTGCCGTGCGCCCGACCTCGCATAACCGTCCGAGAAACATCACGCATATCCTGTCGGAGATAAAGCGCACAACGGAAAGGTCATGACTGATAAAAAGATACGTCAGCCCACGCTCGCGCTGAAGCTGGCGGAGCAGATTGAGAATCTGATTCTGCACGGATACATCAAGCGCAGAAACCGGTTCGTCACAGACGATGAGCTCCGGGTCAAGCGCGATAGCGCGCGCAATGCCTATTCTCTGGCGCTGACCGCCGGAAAACTGATGAGGGTAACGCCAGAGGAATTCCTCCGGTATGCCGACATCGTGCAGAAGCGATAGTACGCGCGCAGTAAGCTCATCACCTGTGCGGCAAAGCCTGTAGGTTTTCAGCGGCTCGGCTACAATATCGCGCACGGTCATGCGCGGATCTAGCGAAGCGTAGGGGTCTTGAAATATGAGCTGCATACGCCGCCTGTACGGTGCGAACGCTTTTTCACTGAGTGCGGTTATGTCCGTGCCATCGAATGTTACCTCTCCGGAGGTCGCCTTTATGAGCCGGATGAGCGTTCGGCCAAGCGTGGACTTCCCGCAGCCGGACTCTCCAACAAGGGCGAGCGTTTCGCCCTTGTATATATCAAGCGACACGTCGGAAACGGCGTGTACTTTTTTTCTGTTTTTCAGAGTGAATTCCTTTGTCAGACCTCTGGCTTCAAGCAGTATCTCGTTCATAGCGCACCTCCGATGGGGTCAACACAGCGCACAAGATGACCGGGGGATACCTCTCGCAATTCAGGCACGGCGCTGCCGCAGTTTTCGCCGCATCTGGGGCAGCGCGGAGAGAAGCTGCACCCGGAGGGCAGATGCAAAAGATTCGGCACAATTCCGGGGATGGTCTCAAGCTCGTCATTGCCGCGCTCAAGAGAAGAAACAGCGGACATAAGCCCGGCGGTATAGGGGTGCGCCGGATGTGCAAAGAGCTCGAAAGTATCTGCCTGCTCCACAACGCGCCCGGCGTACATTACGTACACATAATCGCACATCTGTGCGATTACTCCGAGATTATGCGAGATAATGACTATGCCGGAACCTGTTTCATCACGCAGTGCACGCATGAGCTGCAATATCTGCGCTTCCACGGTCACGTCCAGCGCCGTGGTCGGTTCATCGGCAATGATGAGCTTCGGGCGGCATATCATCGCCATCGCGATCATCACACGCTGCCGCAGACCGCCGGAAAGCTCGTGCGGATAAGAGTTGTAACGCCGCTCGGGCTCAGATATGCCGACCTTGCGGAATATGCGCAGAACCTCGGACTTCGCCTCGCGCGGCGTTACCTTGCGATGCAGAAGCAGCGCCTCGCGCACCTGAAGCCCGACACGCATCACCGGATTGAGGCTTGTCATAGGCTCCTGAAATATCATGCCGATCTCCTCGCCGCGCACGGTGGACATCTCATGCTCGGAAAGCTCTGTAAGCTCCTTGCCGGCAAGCTTTATGCTGCCGCCGACAATTCTGCCGGGGTAGCGCAGCAGCCGCACGATGGAGCGCGCCGTCATGCTTTTGCCGCAGCCTGACTCGCCCACAATGCCGACTATGCCGGCACGCGGGACGGATATGGAAACGTCGTTGACGGCCTTGACTTCGCCGTTTTGCGTGAAAAAGCTTGTGCACAGATGCTCCACATTCAATACTATTGCGTTGTCCATTGCAGCCACCCTTTCACTGGTTTTTAAGATGCGGGTCGAGTACGTCGCGCAGACCGTCGCCGAGGAAATTGAATGCCAGCACTATCAGCATGATGGCGACGCTCGGTGAGAGACTGAGCCAGGGCTGGCTGTAAAGGAACTGCCGACCTGCGTTGACCATCAACCCCCATGAGGCCTGCGGCGCTTTTATGCCGATGCCCAGAAAACTCAGCGAGCTTTCGGAGAGTATGGCGGATGGAATATTCAGCGTGAAGAGCACGATGAGCGACGGTATGCAATTTGGCAGAATGTGCCTGAACATGATCGCCAGCTTCTTTACGCCGATGGAGCGCGCCGCCTCCACAAATTCCGTCTCCTTGAGCTTGAGCGTCTCTGCTCGCACAATACGCGCCACGCTTGCCCAGTTGACGAGCGCAAGCGCAAGAAATATGTTGATCATCCCATCGCCGAGAGTATACATTATTACCATTGCAAGGAACATTGACGGAAATGCGAGCATAATGTCCGCAATACGCATTATTATCGCGTCAGTCCGACCGCCGTTATACCCTGCGATTATGCCGAGTATCGCCCCGGCAAGCATGGAAATGACCGTCGGCACTATGCCGACAAGCAACGACACACGCGAGCCGTACAGCATCCGCGTCAGGACATCCCGCCCGGCTTCGTCCGTGCCGAGCAGATGCTCGCGCGAAGGCGGGGCAAGGCGGTTGAGCAGATCCATGCCGTCAAAGGTGTAGGGCGTGAGCACGGGAGCGAGGATAGCGGCGAGGATAAAAAGCAATATAACAACGGCGGAAGCAGCGGCAAGCTTGTTTTCACGCCACAGGCGCTTCGTTACAGAGGCAAGAGTCTCTGCCTCGCAAAGCTGTGCGCGCAGCTCGCTTGAAAGTACGGTGGATTTTTTCATACTCACACCTCCCTGCTTATGCGCGGATCAAGCGCGGCATACAGGCAGTCGGCAATAAGGTTGCCGAGAATGACGAGAAGCGTTGAGAATAGAATGGTCCCCTGCAAAAGTGGAATATCGCGCCCTTCTATTGCCTGCACCAGCAGGCGGCCGATGCCGTTGACGGAGAACACCGTTTCGCATATCACAGCGCCGGAAAGAAGAGAGGAGAGCTGTACCGCCATCATTGTTATCACTGGAAGAAGCGCGTTTCTCAGCGCATGCACCGTAATAACGCCGACCTGACGGCGTCCTTTGGCGCGCGCAGTGTCAATATAGTCCTCCTGCAGGACCTCCAGCAGGGTGGAGCGTGTGAGGCGGGCGATGCTGCCCGCGCTGTTCCAGCCGAGCGCTATGGAAGGAAGAATATAACCCTGCCAGCTATCGACGCCGGAAATGGGAAGCCATTTGAGTTTATACGCCAGAAAGTATTGCAGTACCATTGCCACCATGAAAACAGGCACGGATACGCCCAAAAGTGACATACCCATAAAAAAATGATCAAGTATGCCGTTTTTTTTCACTGCGGCGATTATTCCGCAAATTATGCCTGTCATCCAAGCAACAAGCGCCGCCGCGAGCGCGAGGCGCACTGTATTGGGAAATGCCGCGCCAATAAGCTCTGTCACGCTGCGATTGAGAGAATAGCTTGTGCCGAAGTCGCCGCGAACGGCGCCTGATATATAGCGCCAGAACTGTATGTACACCGGCTGATCCAATCCAAGCTCGCTTGTCATGCGCTCGATCGTCTCAATTTTGGCGTGTTCGCCCATCATCGTGACAATGGCGTTGCCCGGCACGATGCGCAGCATGATGAAGATAAGAAGCGCCACGCCGAGCATTACTATCGCGGCCTGAATGACGCGGTTGAGTATATTTCTTACCAAAAACTCAGCCTCCTGAATACGCACGCGGACACCCGCGATACCGGGTGTCCTGCTGCGCATTGATATTTATGTGCTTAATGTGTTTATTTGAGCGTTACGTCGCTGACGTAGAAGTTGCTGAATCCTGCCCAATAAGGAACAAAGCTCTCCACACGGTCGCCGATGGCGAAAAGGTGCGTGCTGCCAAGAAGCGGAACCCATGCGGCATCGTCAACAACGATCTTCTTTTCAAGCGCCTGATACTCCGCCATGCGCGCTTCGTCGTCCGTGATGCCGGAGGCGGCGGCGACACGTGCCATGACCTCAGTGTCGGGGTAGTTCAAACTGCGGATGAGCGTCTTTTCCGCATTGCCAAAGAAGGTGTACATGATATTGGCGGGGTCGTTATAGTCCATGGTCCATGTGGCGATGAAAGAATCCATCTCGCCGGACTTGCGCAGATCAAGCCAGGACGATTCATCATAGCTCTTTATTTCGGCGTTGATGCCGATCGCCTGCAAATTCTGCTGCACGACCTGATACACAAGCTGAAGATTACTGGATGCGGAGGAGTCCATGGAGAGCTCAAAGCTTATTTCGCCATCTTCATAACCGGCATCGGCAAGGAGCGCTTTCGCACCGTCGGGATCGTAAGCCGGGCGCGCAAGATCTTTGTTGAACCCCCAGACACCCTCGGGGATAATGCCGTTTTCAACAATGGCGTTCCCTGCGTAGACAGAGTCCACTATGGCGTCGGCGTCGATAGCCATCTGCAATGCCTTGCGTACATTGACATCGGAGAGGTATTTGTTGTTCTCGTTAAGCGCAAAGTAAGTCAGACCGACGCGGGAGCTGATGACCAGCTTATCGGCATACTGCGTTTTGTATGTTGACTCGACAATGCTTGAATCGAGCGCCTCAAGGTCGATGATGTCAAGCTCGCCGTTCTGATACATGAGGTTCTGGGTGGAGGGGTCGGGGATGATTGAGACGATGGCTTTCTTCACAGACGGCTCATCACCCCAGTATTTATCGTTATACTCAAGGGTGAAATGGTCGTTCACGACCCACTCGGTCACCTTGTAAGGACCTGTGCCGATAGTGTCCTCGCAGCTCATGCCGAAGTCAGGAGCGCTCTCTACCGTCTCTTTGTCCACAACGGACATCGCGGGGGAGGTGAGTTCAGCGGGAAATCCGGCATTTGCGGCGCTGAGCGTGACGGTGAAATGCTGGTCGTCTATCACCGAAAAGCCGTCGAGCGTGTCTGCTTCGCCGTTTTGCAGCGCCTCAGCCCCGGCAACCTCGAGAGGAATATCGTCATTCACACCGCCCGCGGTCAGAAGACGCTCAAATGTGTACTGCACATCCGAGGCAGTCAGCGCGCTGCCGTTGGAAAAAACGATGCCGTCTTTCAGCGTAAACGTGTATGTCAGCCCATCGTCAGAGACTGTATAGCTCTCGCAGAGACTGGGAACAACAGCGGTGCTGCCGTCCGGCTGAACCTCTGATTCAAAAAGACGGTCAAATACGTTCATGGGAACCATGTAATCGTCCGTTGTCTGTGCGACATCCATCGTGCTGATGTCATAGAGAGCGGCAACGCGGAGAACGCCGTCATCAGCAGCGGCTGAGGAGGCAGCGGCGGTGACGACCGGTTCCCCCCCCTCGGGGGCAGGCAGAGTCGTCGCGGTTGAGCCGCAGGCTGCCGCCGTGAGCATTATTGCGCCTGTAAGCAGAATGGAAAAAATTTTTTTCATAATAGTGCCCTCCATACGGGTTTTTGTATACAGTTAAAACTGCTTTGTAAGGCTATTATACGACGGACTTATTGCAATTAACAGAGGCAAGAGTGCTGAATACATTGCAAAAAGTGCGGCATGGAGTATGCACCGTTTATTTCTTAAGGATGTTCATGAATTCCTCGCCGGTGATGGTCTCGCGCTCGTAGAGGTATTTTGCCAGCTCGTCAAGCTTTGCCCGGTTGTCTGAAAGTATCTTGTCCGCCTTTTCGTGCTGCTTTTTCACAATCTCAACGACCTTGCGGTCTATTTCGCGCTGGGTCTCGGCAGAGCAGGCGAGAGAGGTGTCATCGCCAAGGTACTGGTTGTTGAGGGTTTCGAGCGTAACCATGTCGAACTCGTCGCTCATACCGTAGCGCGTTATCATCGCGCGTGCAAGCTTTGTCGCTTGTTCAATATCGTTGGAAGCGCCGGTCGTTATTGAGTTTGAGCCAAACACGAGGTTTTCGGCCGCACGGCCGCCGGTGAGCGTGGAGATTTTGTTCTCTATTTCCTCTTTGCTCATGAGGTAGTGGTTGCCTTCATCCACCTGCATCGTGTAGCCGAGTGCGCCCGATGTGCGCGGCACGATCGTAATTTTCTGCACGGGGGCGGAGTGCGTCTGCATCGCGGCAACAAGCGCGTGACCGATCTCATGGTATGCAACAATATGCTTCTCATGGTCGGTGAGTATGGCGTTTTTCTTCTGATAGCCTGCGATGACGACCTCAATACTTTCCTCAAGGTCTGACTGCATCACAAATTTCCGGTTGCTGCGCACGGCGCGCAGCGCCGCCTCGTTGACAATGTTTGCAAGTTCTGCACCGGAAGCGCCGGAGGCCATACGCGCAATCTTGTTGAAGTCTATATCCTCGCCAAGCTTTACCTTCTTGGCGTGCACCTTGAGTATTTCCTCACGACCCTTGAGGTCGGGCAGCTCCACAGGTACGCGGCGGTCGAAGCGACCGGGGCGCGTGAGCGCGGGATCAAGAGAGTCGGGCTGGTTTGTGGCGGCAAGTATGATAACGCCGTTGTTGCTTTCAAAGCCGTCCATTTCTGTGAGAAGCTGATTGAGCGTCTGCTCGCGTTCATCGTTGCCGGACATATTGCCCTGCCGCTTTTTGCCGATGGCATCTATTTCGTCGATGAACACGATGCAGGGGGCTTTCTCCTTTGCCTGGCGGAAAAGGTCGCGTACCTTGCTCGCACCCATGCCGACAAACATTTCCACAAATTCAGAGCCGGACATGGAGAAGAACGGCACGTTTGATTCGCCCGCAACTGCCTTGGCAAGCATCGTTTTGCCTGTGCCCGGAGGACCGACAAGCAGCACGCCCTTGGGCATATTTGCGCCAATCTCGCGGTATTTCTCGGGGTTGTGGAGGTATTCTACGATTTCCGCAAGGTTTTCCTTAGCCTCCTCCTCACCGGCCACATCGTCGAATTTAATGCCGTCGGCGGACTTGACATATACCTTGGCGTTGGAACCGCCAAGGTTGAACATCAGAGAGTTCGGACCTCCGGCGGATTTCATAAGCTTTTTGCCCATGACGTTGCCGATCCACGCAAAGAGCAGGATAGGCAGCACCCATGTGAGGAAGAAGGAAAGGAGGGGAGAAGCCTGCGTGACGATCTCACTGGAAAACTGCGCGCCGGATTTGTACAGACGCTCGGTCAGACCGGGGTCGTCCATAACGCCGGTTTTGAAGTATTCCTTCTGATCCTTGTCCGTGAAAACAATCTCACTGGTGTCAATCTCGACAAGCCCGATGTTGCCCTCATCGGTCATCTTCATGAATGTGCCGTAGTCAACCTCTTTAACCTGAGTTGCAAATATGGCGGGGGTTGCAAAAATGTTGAACACAAGCAGAGCCAAAAGCGCGATGATGGAGTAATACACCAATGGTTTTTTAGGATTTTTAACTTCGTTCATGTCCATTAACTCCTTATACTTTATAGAATTAAATGTATAATTGATGAGGAAAGTGTTCTGATATGGTTACAATTCATCAGATAAAAAACTTTTTATGCAAGGATTCGCGCAGCTGGCTGCTGCATCCGATGACGATAAGCATTGTGCCGATTATGACGCAGCCTGCCAGCGGGTAGAACGACCAGATGAACCCGTCATGCAGCCCGAAATTAAGATTGAGCAGAAACTCAATGAGCACGTTATAAAGCCCGGTGAGAATAAACGCTCCGCCGAAAATGAAGAAGTACCCTTTGTGAACATAACGCAGCAGCGCCGCTGTGGCAGTGACAATGATCATTGCACCGCCGCATACGGGCAGAGCAAAGCGCAAAAACCAGTGCCCGCCTGAGGCAAGGTCAATATACAGCAGATACAGCGCCACAGCGGCAAAGTCAACAGGGATGAATATGACAGGATTCGGCGCGCGAAACCACAGCGGCAGCACAACCACCACATATAACAGCAGCACCGCCCCCACAACATAGCCCGACCAGACTATTCCGCTGTTTATCTGCCAGTCGGCGAGCAGCACCGTCACGATAGGCAGGAGAAAGAGCATTGTCACGATGAACATTACTCCTGAACGGTTAACGTTCCCGGCGTTCAGTGTGTGCTCCGGCGGGTATGGCGGCGTGCCGTTAGGGCGCTCCACCTCAGGATTGAACACAACAGTGCCGCACAGCGGGCACTTTTTTTCACTGTCGGCGAGCTCTACGCCGCACTTTATGCAATACATTATCTCTACATCCCTTTCGTATCAGCGCTGGTTGCTTTCAACCTTGACATGAACGCCAAGTGAGCGCAGCACCTTATAAAAATGCATTTCAAGCTCCGGGTCAACAATGCTGCGGATGATGTTTATATACGTTGTTCCTCCATAGCTGAGCAAGCCGCAGTTATATGCGCTTGCCGACGGAACGCCAATGATAAAATCCATGCGCTTTATATACTTCTGCATGACCTCCGGCAGCGTCACAAGCCCGAGGTTTGACATGCAAAGGCTAGACTTGCGTTCACCCACAGCGTCAAACACAGCTTTCATCGCCGCGTTTTTGATGAACAGCGGCATTACTTTCAGCATGGGCGCTTTCTCACTGCTCACGTTCGCGGCGATCTTCATGCTCATCTGCTTTGCGGTGTTCTCCATGCCCATCTTGTGATGCACGGCGGAGCATATCTCATCAAACGTATAATCGCCGAGCTTGGAGTCTATCTCGGGTGTTATAAAAAGCGCAAAGTTGCGCAGTGTTTTGCTGGGGAAAAGACTGCGAAGATTGACCGGCACAAGCACCTTCACAGGCTTGCGGTGCGCACGGCGCGGCACTTGCTCGGCTTGCAGGTTGAGTACTGCCAGCATCATCGCCGCCGTGAGAAATTCTGTCACCGTGGAGGAATGCTCATGAGCCTTTTCTTTCACCTGCGCTGCGTCGAGCATAAAAGTTGTAAGGTGCACAAATCCGTCAAGCTCCGGCTTGCCGACAAGCTTATACGCCGTTGCTTCCTTCCGGCTCGCCGCGACAGAGCCGGCGTATTTGAGAAAGCTGTCCTCCAACTCATCCTGTGACGGCTCGTCCATGCGGCAGAGCACACCGTCCGTGTTCGGCACGTCGATGCCATACTTGCGCGAGAGGTATTCCGCCAGCAGCGACTTGAAGAATATCATGCCGCCGGTACCGTCCGTGAGCGCGTGAAAAAGCTCCACAGCAATACGGTTATTGTATACGACGACTCGAAACGCACATTTTTTGATCTCCGAATATGACATGTGCACGAGCGGCCAGGCCTTTTCATCCATTATCTGCGGCACTTCCGGGATGCGCTCAAGATAAAACCAGAATATGCCTTTCCTCAGCCGCACGGCAATGGATGGGAAACGGCGCGCGGTCACATCGAGCGCGGCACGCAGCACGTCGCGGTCGACCGGCTCACTGAGTGTGGCGGAGAGGCGGAATACGTTGCTCCATTTGCGGCGCAGAGCCGCGGGATAGATCTTTGCGGCGTTATCCAGCCGCAGCCATTGCTGCTTCTGTTCAGTTGCGGCGACCTGTGTTATAAACTGATTCATGACGGCAAAGTCGCCCATATTCTCGTTGAGCATATACAGCACATATGCGTGCCAGCGCTCCGGCGCGATGACAAGACGGCTCTTACAGCCGGCCTGCAGAAGCTTTTCGTGCATGCGGCGCGAATCATCCAGCAATATCTCGTCGCCGCCGACGAAGATGAGCGATGGAGGCAGCCCCTTGAGGTCACCGAAGAGAGGGGAGACCTCAGGGTCTTTTTCGTCACCGGCATAGCACTCGGCATAAAAGCGCAGAAGCTCCTCCGTGAGGGACGGGTCGTTCTCACGGTTTGTGTTGTACGACTCCCCGGATAGAGTCAGATCGACCCACGGAGAGATCGCGATTATCCCATTGGGCAGGGGAAGCGATTTCTCCTTGAGCCGCAGGCACAGCGCGTATATAAGACCGCCGCCCGCGCTCTCACCGCACAGCGTTATCTGTTCCGGCGCGTAGCCTTTGGAGAGAAGGAAGCTGTAGCTCTCTTCTGCGTCATCCACCGCTCCGGGGAACCGCGTCTCAGGCGCAAGGCGATATGCCGAGCAGAACACGCGCACACCGCACTCGACCGCCAGCGTTGAAGCAAAGCCCTTGGCGTAGTCGAGATCGCCGCAGGTGTAGCCGCCTCCGTGCAGGTAAAGAATAACGCCGGGACGGCGCTCTTCTGTTGGAATGACCCACGCGCCGTCGAAATTATTGAACTTGTGATCCTGCACAATGACGTCGTGCCGGTGTATGGCTTCCATCAGCTCGCCAAGTTTATCCTGCCCTTTGCGCGTGACCTCCAGTGAGCAGCTGGAGACAAAAGGCTTGAAGAAATTAAGCTGCGACCTTACCAGTTTTGCGGAAAGACCCATTTAAAAAACCTCTTAATATACAATATCATCATTTGTCAACAAATTATAGCAGATATAAAAGAGTATATCAATACGCCATGTGCAAGCGTTAATTGAATGTTAATGATTTTATTGTTGCGTGCAGTACGATTTGTGATAAAATAAATTGAGAATATATAGAGACATGGAGAGATAATAAATGCGCTGGTATGAGCTGAACAAAACTCTGACTGCTCTTGAACATGAGCCGGATGCAGACACTGCGGCGGTGCTGCTTTTGACCTCGGATGAGCTTTCGCGCTGCACGCCTATCGCGGGACTGGAGCGCACGCTGCACCACACGCCCACGGCGCGAGACGCGAAGGTGTGCAAGGCGGAGGTTCGCTCCGACTGCCTGGCGGGCACGCTCGTTGTGCCGCAGTCTTGGAAGAATGGAGAGGCGCTGCACTGCGGATATCTTGTGACGGCGCGCCGCATCGTCCTCGTGGACGACACAGATGTGCTCGAATCCCATATGAAACACATCATGCGCGAAAAGCACGCGGTAAACGGCGGAGTGGGATTGTTCTTGTATTTTTTATTTGAAAATCTAATAGCCAAGGATCTTCATCATCTGGAGGAAATAGAGGACAAAGCACAGAAGCTTGAGGACGATGTGCTCTCCGGAGAGCTTGACGGCTTCAACACGCCGATGACGCAGCTGAGGAAAGAGACCATGGCATATTTCCGATACTACTCTCAGCTTGACGACGTCGCCTGTGAGCTGCATGAAAACGAGAACGGTTTTTTCGACGAAAGCGAGCAGCGGCATTTCAGGCTTTTTGAGGAGCGCGTTATCCGTCTGCGCGATGAGGCGCAGCTCCTGCGGGAATACTGCACGCAGCTGCAAACCATGTTTCAGGCGGAGATCGACATCCGTCAAAACCGCATCATGAAAATACTTACCATTGTCACAACGGTCTTTCTGCCTCTGTCGCTGCTTGTCGGCTGGTACGGAATGAACTTTGAGGGCATGCCGGAGCTGACGTGGAAATACGGTTATCCCGTCGTCATCGCGGCTAGCATCGCTGTGGTAATAGTGAGCCTCGTTGTCTGCAAGAAGAAAAAATTCTGGTAAGCCTGGTAAGCATAGAATATGGCAATAATATAAGAAAAGCATTAAAACTGCCGCATCGGGACGATAAATACCCGATGCGGCAGTTTTTCTGTGCGGGCTTCAGCCCATTGTGACACTTACATTCAATGTTTCTCCGGGGGAGGCGGGGGAGATAATATGACTCCGCTGCGTCTTGCCGTTGACGGAAAGCTCACGTATGCCGTGCTGAACGCCGGCGGAGTTGTCAACCCTGATTACATATGTCGCGCCGCGGTAACGGCGCTTCACGGTGTAGCCGGACAGCCACGACGGAACGCAGGGATCTATCTCCAGCCCGTCAAGCGCTGGCTTTATGCCAAGTATACTCTGACTTATGCTGACAAACGTCCATGCAGACGTTCCGGTCAGCCAGCTGTTTTTTGCTTCGCCGAATGTAGGCGCGTCTTTGCCCGCTATCATCTGACTGTAGACATACGGCTCGGTGCGGTGTATATCGCTTATGCCCTCTATATACGCCGGGCATGTGCGCTTATAGACTGTGAACGCGCGATCGCCGTGACCTAGCTCCGCCTCGGCGCAGGTTATCCAGGGATTGTTGTGGCAGAAGATGCCGGCGTTTTCCTTGTAGCCGGGGGGATAGCTCGTTATTTCACCGAGGTTGAGACGGTAGGCGGTGTATGCCGGCTGAAGGAGCACTATGCCGTATTCCGTGTCGAGCCGCTCTTCAACGCTCCTGAGCGCACGCTCCGCCTCGCCGGTTTTTGCCCCGATGCCGGCCATGACGCACATTCCCTGCGGCTCGATGAATATCTGACCCTCGTCGCATTCGCAGCTGCCGACCGGCGCGCCGAAAGCGTCATACGCGCGTCGGAACCACTCTCCGTCCCAACCAGCGTCAAGCGTGACCCGTTCCATTGCGGATACAGCATCAATGCAATCCTCTGCCTCTTCATATAAACCCGCGTGCCGGCAGATGCCGGCATATGCTCGCCCGTATTTGACGAACATGCCGGCAATGAACACGCTCTCTGCGACAGGTCCTTCACTTGGTCCGGTCGTCTGGAAGCTCTCACCGGGATGAGCTGAGAAGCAATTGAGATTAAGACAGTCGTTCCAATCGGCGCGTCCGATGAGCGGCAGACCGTGAGGACCAAGGTGCGTGCGCACGTAGTTGAAGCTGCGGCGCAGATGCTCCATGAGCGGCGCGGCGATCGTATCGTCATTATCGAAGGCGACCGATTCATCCAGTATGCTCCAATCGCCCGTTTCGCGCAGATATGCATCCGTGCCCGCGATAAGCCAGAGCGGATCGTCGTTGAAGCCGCTGCCGACGGCAAGATTGCCTTTTTTGGTTAGCGGCTGATACTGATGATACGCGCTGCCGTCGGGGAACTGTGTTGCGGCAATGTCAAGTATGCGCTCACGGGCGCGTTCGGGTATCATGTGCACGAAGCCGAGAAGATCCTGGCACGAGTCACGGAAGCCCATCCCACGCCCCACACCGCTCTCAAAATAGCTCGCTGAGCGGCTCATGTTGAACGTGACCATGCACTGATACTGATTCCAGATGTTGACCATACGGTCAAGCCGCTCGTCGCCGGAGCTGAGCGAGTAGCCGGAGAGCAGGTCATCCCAGAACCGATGCAGAACGACCAGCGCCGCGTCAAATTGCGCGTCGGCGGCATATCGTGAGCGCATGGCATCGGCACGGGATTTGTTTATTACGCCCGGCGCGGAGAACTTTTCGTCCTCCGGGTTTTCGATGTAGCCGAGCCCTATTATGACGCTCCAACTCTCGCCGGGTGAAAGCGCAAGGTCGAATTGCATTGCGCCGACAGGCGCCCAGCCGTGGGCAATGCTGCCGGTGCAGCCGCCGCGCTTCATGGCATCCGGCATGGCTGGTGAGCCGTACACGCCGATGAACGCATCGCGCGCGGTATCAAAGGCGGAGTAATCAATGTTCGACCAGAAAACGGCATAATGATTGCGGCGCTCGCGGTATTCGGTTTTATGGTATATCGCGCGCTCGCCGACCTCAACCTCGCCGATGGAGAAGTTGCGCTGAAAATTGGATGAATCGTCCAACGCATCCCAGAGGCAGAATTCAACATATGGGAAAACGCTCAGTGATTTTTTTTCTGCGCTTTCGTTTTTGACGGTTACACGGATGAGAAGACAGCTGTCGCCCTTTGGCACGAACATCTCCTGAGCGGCGCGCACGCCGTTTTTTGCGCCCTCAATAACGGTGCAGCCCATACCGTGACGGCAGCAGTACCCGTCCAGGGGCGTCTGCGTGGGCTGCCAGCCCGGATTCCAAACAGTATCGCCGTCTTTGATGTAAATGTGCATACCGTCTGCGTCAAGCGGGCTTGCGTTGTACCGGTAGCGCGTGAGCCGGCGGAGCCGCGCATCCTTATAGAAGCTGTAGCCGCCGGACGTATTTGAGATTATTGTAAAAAAATCATCGCTGCCGAGGTAGTTTATCCACGGCAGGGGAGTTTGCGGAGTTTCGATCACGTACTCCTTATGCGCATCGTCGAAGTGTCCGTACTGCATTGACAATACCTCCGTTGCTGATGTTATACGGGAATATACCGAAAACGATTAAGCACAGCTTTTCTATAAAACAATATATGATTTTCGCTGCAAATGCAATACAAATTTGGCGTAGAAACAGCGATTTAGCTAAGGTGTATAAAATTTTTCAACTGTTTTGTGCACAATTTCGAGCTTTGCGAAATTCTACGAAAAATACCTTACAGCATGATAAACAATTTTTCGTAAAGATTTTGTGCGCTTGTTCCAAACTTGAAGATATTATTGTATTTTGATTAAATAAACTCTTGCATTTATAGCTCAAATAAGATATTTTATATTCACGTAAACGGTTAAGAAAAAACGAGAGGGAGCGCCGCATATGGTTTCAATGAAAGAGATTGCACAACGCTGCGGCGTTTCTGTTGCAACGGTCAGCAAGGCGCTCAACGGTCAGCCCGATATAGGCGAGGAGACGCGCGAGAGAATATGCCGCCTTGCGGATGAGCTCGGGTATATGACGAATTCCGCTGCCAGAGCATTGAAAACCAACCGCACTTACAATATCGGCATTTTGTTTGTCGATGAGCAGAGCAGTGGGCTTGCGCACGAATATTTTTCCGCAGTGCTCGACAGCCTTAAGGTAGAGGCGGAGACACACGGCTACGATGTTACATTTATAAATAAGAATATAGGTTGCCGGCAGACAACATATTTGCAGCATTGTCTCTATCGTGGGGTGGACGGTGTCATCATAGCCTCTGTCGATTTCAACGATCCGCAGGTGCAGGAGCTTATTTCATCAAGTCTTCCCGTTGTGACGATAGATCATATATTCAACAACCGCCTTGCCGTTGTGTCTGATAATGTAAACGGCGTGAGTGAGCTTGTGCACTATGCGTACACCATGGGACACCGACGCATCGCCTATATTCACGGTGAGCACACGGCGGTTACGGAAAACCGCCTGACCGGCTTTTACCGCGCCTGCGATTCGCTGGGGCTGGATGTGCCGCAGGAATATATCCGCGAGAGCCGTTATCACGACGCAGAGAGCTGCGCGCGCGTCACCAGGGAGCTTATGACCCTGCCGCAGCCGCCGACCTGCATTCTCTTCCCGGACGACTTCTCGTATATCGGCGGAATGAACGCGATAAACGAGCTTGGGCTTCACATTCCGGAGGATGTGTCAGCCATCGGGTATGACGGCATAAGCCTTGCTGACATCGTCAGCCCAAGGCTCACGACGTACTGTCAAAACACGGCGGAGCTGGGGCGCACTGCAGCGAGCGGTCTCGTCGATTTGATAGAGCGCCCCAAGACCACGCTTGTTGACCGGAGGATAGTCGAGGGATGTATCCGTGTACGCGAATCGGTCAGAAAGCTGGGTATAAACAGTGATAACTGCGACAGCAGTAAATTATAGAATCACAATATCTTAGGAGGAAAAATCAAATGAAAAAGGCATTAGCGCTTATCCTTGCCCTCGCAATGGTTTTCGCTCTCTGCGCCTGCGGTCAGGCCGCAGCTCCAGCGGAGCAGACCGCTCCGGCAGCCGAGGAATCGGCACCTGCGGAGGAAACCGCACCCGCTGCCGAAGAGACTGCCGTTGCAGATCCTTTCTACGTCTGGGCATGGAACACCGACTTTGTCACCATTCTTGAGAAGGTGCTGCCGCAGTACCTGACCGAGGACGAGCTTGCCCGCGTGCAGTTTGTCAATGTCGGCGACTCCAGCATCTATCAGGAGAAGATTGACGCGATACTTGCCGACCCCGCCAATGAGCAGTATCCCGACATCATGCTTCTCGAGGTCGGCTATGTTCAGAAGTATGTCCAGTCCGGTCTGCTCAAGAACGTCAAGGATCTCGGCATCACTGACGCTGACATGGCGAATATGTACGACTATAACCTCTCGCTCGGCACTGACGCCGCCAGCGGCGACACCTATGCGCTGTTCTGGCAGGCGACACCGGGCGGATGGCAGATCCGTACCGACCTCGCCGAGAAGTATCTTGGCACGACCGATCCTGAAGCTCTGCAGGATATGCTCAACACATGGGAGAAGGTCGTTGAGGTCTCCAAGACCGTGAACGAAGCATCCGGCGGCAAGGTCAAGCTGCTCTCCAGCGCTGACGACCTCAAGTATGTTTTCTGCAACGGCGCGCGCACCAGCGCATGGTACGATGAGAACGACAACATTGTTATTGATGACGCTATCAAGGAATACTTCCAGCTCGCCAAGGATCTCGACGGTCTGACCTTCAACGCAAAGATGTGGAGTACTGACTGGGCGGCTCTCAAGGACGGCGACGGCGAGACCACCGAAGCCTGCATTGCATTTACCGGCTGCCCGTGGTACACCTACTGGTGCCTCACCGATACTTGGTCCGGCAACTGCGCCCTCATCCAGGGACCTCAGGCTTACTACTGGGGCGGCACGGGTCTTGCGGCAACTGCCGACTGCTCCGATGCTGACCTTGCCTACAAGATTCTCTATTACACCACCTGCGATACCGATGCCATGATAGCCATCAACTCCGCAAACGGCGATTTCGTCAACAACAAGGAAGCCATTGCCTATATTGAGGAGAACGGCTCCGGCACGACCAGCACCTTCAAGTGCGCCAACGGTCAGGATATCGTCAAGTTCTTTGCCGATAAGTGCGACGGCATCAACGTTCTTGCTGTCGGCGAGGATCAGAAGATCTGCGAGAATCTCCTGCCCAACGCTGTTGACGCATATGTTGCAAACGGCGATCTTGACGCCGCGCTCAGCGACTTTGCAAACTCCATCCATGACACTTTCCCGTACCTGAATGTTGCCTGATGTGATCTGCCGCATCATATAATAGCATGATCCAGCGCCCTCCCGTCATGGGCGGGAGGGCGCGTTCCTTTTACAGCCGATTTTTAAGGATGTGAATCTATGAAGGAAAAGAAAAACAGGCTCAGACGCAGCGTGAGCTACAGCCGCTTTGGCTACTACTTTGTTCTTCCGTTTTTTATCGTTTATGCCGTTTTTTCTCTCTGGCCGCTGATAAGCACATTTTATTACAGCCTTTTCGAATACACCACACGAAATCTGAAAGAAACAGTTACCTTTACGGGACTGACGAATTATAAAAAGCTGCTCGGCTTTGTTGAGGGCGAGACACCGTATTTTCTCAAGTATTTGGGAAACACCGTGCGCATCTGGTTTTTCAATTTTGTTCCGCAGATACTGCTCAGCCTTCTGCTGGCGGCGTGGCTGACGGATAACAGCAAAAAGCTTCGCGGAAAGGGCTTTTTCAAGGTGATGGTCTATATGCCGAATATCATCACCGCCGCGTCCATCTCCATGCTTTTTTACGCCTTTCTCAATCAGTTTGGACCTGTCATGACCGCATTGCGCAATATCGGCTGGATCTCACAGGACGCGAACATAATGACGAGCAAATGGGGCACGAGCTTGTCCATCTCATTCATCCTGTTCTGGATGTGGTACGGCAATACGACGCTGCTGCTCATTTCAGGCATGCTCGGCATCAACAGCTCGCTTTATGAGGCGGCGGACATTGATGGGGCGAACGGTTGGCAGAAGTTCACGCGGATAACGCTGCCGCTTTTAAAGCCGGTTTTGATGTATGTTCTTGTGACCTCTGCAATCGGCGGTTTGCAGCTGTATGATATTCCTGCGCTGTTTAATGTTTCCGGATCTATCGGACTGCCGGACGATACGAGCACCACGGTGACGATGTACATCATGCGTCTGCATAATACGGACATCGGGCGCGCCTCAGCCGTGTCTATACTGCTCTTTATGGTGACAATGCTTGTCAGCATCGTGCTGCTCTACTCCATGCGCCAGAAAAGCGGCGTGCCCAAACGCCGCAGATACGGCGCTGTGAAATGCGAGGTGAGATAGAATGAGAGAGAAACAGCTGAGCGACCGCGCGGCGTACAAACGCAGCATACGTGTGCGCACATTCGTTTTCATCATTCTCTGCATTATCAGTATTCTGCCGTTTTATCTCATGTTTGTCAACGCCACGCGCTCATCGAACGAGGTCAAGTCCGGAATATCCTTCTTCTTTGGCAGCTATCTGAGCGAGAATATTGCGACATTCAACCAGAAACAGCAGGGGCTCGGCGTCACGGCGTATAAGGCAATGCTCAACTCACTACTTGTTTCCGTTCCGTTCACGGCGCTGTCGGTATACTTCTCCGCACTCACGGCGTACGGTATACATGCATATGATTTCAGAGCAAAAAAATTCGCATGGGCATTCATACTGGGCGTGATGATGGTACCTACACAGGTCTACGCCGTCGGCTTTTACAAATTCATGATAAAGCTCCGGCTCATTGATACATATTGGCCGCTCATCATCCCGGCGATAACTACGCCCGCGGTCGTGTTTTTCATGCGCCAGTATCTTCTCGGCGCACTGCCGCTGGAGGTGGTAGAGGCGGCGCGCATTGACGGCTCTGGCGAGTTCCACACGTTCAACACGGTCGTGCTGCCGATCATGAAGCCCGCTCTTGCCACGCAGGCAATATTTCAATTTGTAGCGAGCTGGAATAATCTCTTCATGCCAAGCCTCATCATCAATTCAACCGGCAAAAAGACGCTTACTATGTTTGTGCAGATGCTGATGGGCGAATCGTTCCGCACTGATTACGGCGTTATCTTTCTGTCGCTTTCCATTACCATTCTGCCGATGTTTGTGATGTATTTCATCCTCTCACGCTACATTGTCGAGGGCGTTTCCATGGGAAGCGTGAAGGAATAAACAAAGAATAAACCGTTTACAGGCGCACGGATGCGGTGCGCCTGTATTTTATGTTGACACGGGCTCGGATGAGGTTTAAAATCTGTTGCAAAGAGAACACAGGAGGCAGACATGTCATGAAATACGGATTTATCAAAGTCGCGGCGGCGAGTCCCGCACTTCGCGTGGGCGACACAGTTTATAACCTCGCACAGGCGAAAAAGAGTTTTGATGAGGCGGAACGCGTTGGGGCAAATCTCCTTGTCCTGCCGGAGCTTTTCCTTTCTGCATATACCTGCGGCGATCTCTTTTATTCGGATATACTTCTGCGCGCTTGTGTTGACGCGCTCGCCGCACTGCGCGATTATACGCTCGGAAAGCGCTGTATCGCTGCCGTGGGGCTTCCACTGCGAGTGCTGGGCAAGCTTTATAACTGCGCTGCGGTTGTTCAGAACGGACATGTGCTTGGCATAGTGCCGAAGGTCGCGCTGCCGAACTATGCGGAGTTCTATGAAATGCGTCAGTTTACCTCCGGCGCTGACTACCGCGGCGAGGATACCATAGACATCGCCGGGGAACCTGTGCCGTTCGGGCGGCATCTTCTGTTCTGCTGCCGGGAAATGGAGAGCTTTGTGCTCGGCGTGGAAATATGCGAGGATCTATGGTCCCCCATGCCGGAATCGACGGGGTTATGCCTTGCAGGTGCGACGGTCGTGGCGAATCTCTCTGCATCAAATGAGATTATCGGCAAGGATGAGTACAGGCGGCTGCTCGTTGCATCCGCATCGTCCCGGCTCATATGCGGCTATGTCTATGTCAGTGCCGGACACGGCGAATCCACGCAGGATCTCTCCTTCTCCGGGCACTGCCTCGTGTACGAGAACGGCACGAAGGTTGCAGAGAAAAAACCGTATGCAGCCGAAATGCTCATATCGACGGAGCTTGATATGCTGCGCATCACGAGCGCCCGGCATATGTGCACAAGCTTTGACGAGAGCGCCGCGCCCGACTGCCGCAGGATATATTTCAGCCAGCGCCTGACCGACACGGCGCTCACGCGCCGCATCCCGCGCCGGCCATTTGTTCCGGCGGATGGGGATATACTTGCCGAGCGCGCCGAGGCGATACTTCGCATCCAGTCGGACGGGCTTATGCGACGTATCGAGCATATAAACTGCCCGAAGATAATTGTGGGCATTTCCGGCGGACTTGACAGCACGCTGGCGCTGCTGGTGATGGTCAGGGCGATGGATGCCCTGCACAGACGGCGCACGGATATTATTGCTGTTACGATGCCATGCTTCGGCACAACGAAACGTACGCGCGGAAATGCCGAAAAGCTCTGCGAAAACCTTGGTGTCAGCTTCCGTACCGTTGACATCAGCGCCTCTGTCAGGCAGCATTTTACCGACATCGGGCATGACGAGACCATCACGGACGTCACATATGAAAACTGTCAGGCGCGCGAACGCACGCAGGTACTCATGGACATTGCCAATGAGACCGGCGGCATCGTTGTCGGCACCGGCGACCTTTCGGAGCTTGCCCTCGGCTGGGCGACATATAACGGTGATCATATGTCCATGTACGGCGTGAACGCATCCGTGCCCAAAACGCTCGTGCGCTATATCGTCGAATACGAAATGCGCAGGTGTGACGCGCAAACTGCCGCCGTGCTAAGGGACATACTGCTTACGCCTGTCTCGCCCGAACTGCTGCCAGCTGAAAACGGGGAGATTTCGCAGAAGACAGAGGATCTTGTCGGACCATATGAGCTGCACGATTTCTTCCTCTATCATATGCTCCGCACAGGATCGTCGCCTGCGCGCATACTGCATCTGGCGGAGTATGCTTTTGCCGGGGAGTACCCGCGCGAGGTTATTCTCGAATGGCTTAAAACATTCATCCGACGCTTCTTCGCCCAGCAATTCAAGCGCTCCTGCCTGCCTGACGGCCCCAAGGTCGGCACTGTCACGCTCTCGCCGCGCGGTGACTGGCGCATGCCGTCTGATGCCTCGGCTAGAATATGGCTCGACGAGGCGAACAGACTGTAAATATTACAAAAACGCCGGCTTGCACCGGCGTTTTTGTGTGAATATACGCGCTGCTATTTTTCAAATGTCAGCTTTATTCCTCCGGGGTATTCAAGGGTCAATGCATCGCCGTCAAGGGTATAAGCAAGGCGCATCCCGCGCAGAATGATATATCTGCTGTCAACGCTTATCTCATCCGCCTCTTCGGAGAAGACTGCGGCGCTTCCGCTCCCATCACGTTTTATGCTGATGTACCATGCGACCGGCTCTGACGCATCAATGACGCTGCCTGTATAAGCCGTGCCGTTGTCGTCAATAGCGATGAGTTTATATTTCCCTGCGGGTATGCTGCCGCCATCATCCTTCGTGCTGCCAAGCATGAAGAGAAGAGCGGCGGAATTGCTGTCATTGCTGCGGAGTGCAAGCTTGTTCTCAGAGAATATACCCGTGAACTTTTTCCACGCGCAGTACAGCTCCGCCGAGTTGCCGTTCAGCGTCCAGTGTCCGGACAAGCTCTGCCCTCCAACGTACAAGCGGCAGCGACCATTCGCATCAAGCTCAACTGTCGCAGAGGGAAGCCCATTCAGTTCGGCAAGAGTAATGTCACCATGACTGACATCGGCGAGCGTGTATGTTCCGGCGTAATCCGTCATGCCCGGCATTGCACGCGGAGCAAAAAGAAAATAGCAGCTATAAAACAGCGCAAACGCCGCCGCAGCGGCGAGCACGGACAGCGCAAGACGTTTAGCTGGGAAATGTTTACCTTGCGAAGCTCCCTCAGCCATGGCTGCGTTGCCTGCGTTTTCATTCATATCTTATCAACCTCATGCCTTTATTTACAGTTATTCTAACACAACGGCAACGAATAATAAAGCGTTACATGGATAAAAAACTGTTGATAATTTTTTAAGAAAGCTTTTGCCATTGTCGCACAACTGTGTTATAATCAAGGCAAGACCGCATTATGAGGCAAAAACAGATGACGAGAAAATTTGGGTTATGATGACTGCGCTTTTTTGAAGGAATACTTTTTGCATTCAAGAAAAAGTGACTATGACTATATAAGAGCGCAAATTTTCCGTCAGATGCCGCAGACGTATTGTGCGGTGATGCCTCGATAAAAACGGCAGAGGAGGGAGACAAATGGCATCTTCGACTAAGGACGCATTTGCCGCGGCGCTCAAGCAAATGATGACGGTCAAGCCCATGGACAAGATAACCGTAAAAGATCTTGTCGAGATCTGCGGCGTCAACAGACAAACCTTTTACTACCATTTTGATGATGTTTACGATCTTCTGGAATGGGTTTTTGAAGAGGATGCAAAGCGCGTTCTGCCAAAGGAGGTCGTCTATGACCATTGGCGTGAGGACGTGATGGCGTTTTTTGAATACCTGCATGAAAATCAGTCTTTTGCGCTCAACGTCTATAATTCCAACAGCCGCCTTTATATGCTCCGCTTCCTCAAAGAGCGCCTTCAAAGCTGCATAAAAGGCTTTGCGGAGATCGTATGCGAAAATCGCAATATCGACCGGCAGGATTTCGAATTTGTTGTTGAATTCTATGCAAATGGGATCATCGGTCTTATTTCACAGTGGCTCGACCTTGGCATGAATCTGCCGCAGAGCATCACAAAGGAGCGCTTCCTCTGTGTGCTCGACAACAGTGTGGAGAATATGCTCTCCCGGTTTCAGAATAATAAATAACAACTGAAAATTCACATATACAAGAAGCCAGGGTGCTCGTAACCCCGGCTTCTTGTGAATTATGCTTGAAAGAAATAAGAAAACAGAGTATAATATTCAGAAGATTTTCTATTTGGAGATTTTATAAGCATGGCAAAGACAGCAGAACAGAAAACAAACGTGATGAGACTTCTTGAACAGAAGAAGATTAAATATATCCCGCATGAGTATGCCCATGGTGCAGATGCGGTTGACGGTGTGACGGTGGCAAAGCTCACCGGCATAGCGCAGGAGAAGATATTCAAAACCCTTGTCACGCGCGGCGCGAGCAAGGGGATATACGTTTTTGTTATACCCGTTGCGGATGAGCTTGACCTGAAAAAGGCGGCAAAGGCGGTGGGGGAGAAATCTGTCATGATGCTTCATGTGAGCGAAATCAATGCAGCCACGGGCTATGTTCGCGGCGGCTGCTCGCCTGTCGGCATGAAAAAACTATATCCGACGACGTATCACGAGAGCATAAACAAAATCGACAGTGTTTGCGTAAGTGCCGGAAAAATAGGGTATCAGATCGAGCTTGCCCCGGACGACCTGATAAGTCTGACACGGGGTAAAACAGCAGATATTATCACAGAGGAATAAACAAACAATGCAAAGCAACATCTTTATCAAAGGCGCAAGAGAAAATAACCTGAAGAATATTGATCTTGAGATACCGCGCGACAAGCTGGTTGTCATTACAGGGCTATCCGGCAGCGGCAAATCAAGCTTGGCATTCGACACCATATATGCCGAGGGTCAGCGCAGGTATGTGGAGAGCCTCAGCTCCTACGCGCGTATGTTCCTCGGCCAGATGGACAAACCGGATGTGGACTATATAGACGGTCTTTCGCCCGCCATATCCATTGACCAGAAAACCACATCGAAAAACCCGCGCTCCACGGTCGGCACGGTCACGGAGATATATGACTACCTCCGCCTGCTGTGGGCGCGCATCGGCGTGCCGCACTGCCCCAAATGCGGCAAGGAGATACACCAGCAGAGCATCGACCAGATCGTTGACCGGATCATGGCACTGCCGGAGGGAAGCCGCATTCAGATACTCGCGCCTGTCGTGCGTGCGCGCAAGGGCGAGCACGTTAAGGTTTTTGAAGACGCAAAGAAATCCGGCTATGTCCGCGTCCGTGTTGACGGCAGCATTTACGAGCTGTCGGAGGAAATAAAGCTCGACAAGAACAAAAAGCATAATATTGAGATAATAGTCGACCGGCTTGTCATAAAGCCTGATATTGTCCGCCGCCTTACGGATTCGGCGGAAACGGCGCTGTCGCTCGCGGGCGGGCTTTTGCTCGTGGATCTCGTGGGCGAGGATCGGCAGATCGCATTCTCGCAGAACTATGCCTGCCCCGACTGCGGCATATCTATTGAAGAGCTTACCCCCCGGCTCTTTTCATTCAACAACCCCCACGGCGCGTGCCCAAAGTGCACGGGTCTTGGCGTGCAGCTTCTTGTTGACCCGGCGCTCATCATGCCAAATGAGAATCTCAGCATCATGGACGGCGGAATAACCGCAAGCGGCTGGGGGAATATCAAGGGCGATTCCATATCCAGAATGTATTTTGAGGCGCTTTCCCGGCGGTATCACTTCAAGCTGACAGACCCGATAAAGGATCTGCCCGACGATGCTGTGAATGCGATCCTCTACGGCACGAAGGGCGAGCCGCTGCAGCTTCATTATGAAAAAGCAGAGGGCTTCGGCGTTATAAAGCGCGAGTTTGAGGGTATCGTCAACAACCTGGAGCGCCGCTATAAGGAAACGCAGAGTCCCGCTATGCGCGCGGATATAGAGGAATGCATGTCTGAAACGCCGTGCCCGGCATGCAAAGGGCGGCGCTTGAAGGATTCCGCGCTCGCCGTCACCGTTGGCGGAATGAACATTTCCGAGTTTACCGATCTATCCGTTGTAAAGGCACTCGCATTCATAGATTCGCTTGAGCTCACAGCCAAGGAGCAGCTCATTGCGGAGCGCATCATAAAAGAGATAAGATCCCGCCTAGGTTTTCTGCGCGATGTCGGTCTTGGCTATCTGACGCTCTCGCGTTCTGCTGCGACTCTCTCCGGCGGCGAAAGTCAGCGCATACGCCTGGCCACGCAGATAGGCTCAAGCCTGATGGGCGTGCTCTATATCCTCGACGAGCCGAGCATAGGTCTTCATCAGAGGGATAACAGCAAGCTCCTCAACACGCTCAAACAGCTGCGCGATCTCGGAAACACCCTCATTGTTGTTGAGCATGACGAAGAGACTATGCGTGCGGCGGATTATATCGTGGATATTGGTCCGGGCGCAGGAGTGAACGGCGGCAGAGTAGTGGCTGCGGGCAGCATTGAGGACATATGCGCCTGCACTGAATCCGTGACAGGGCAGTACCTCAGCGGAAGAAAACGCATCCCTGTGCCTGCGTCGCGCCGCGAAGGAAATGGCAGGAGCCTTATGATACGCGGTGCATGCGAGAATAATCTGAAAAATATAGATGTCGAGATCCCGCTTGGAAAGATCGTGTGCGTTACGGGCGTATCCGGAAGCGGCAAATCTTCTCTTATAAATGAGATACTATACAAGACGCTCGCCGCAGAGAAAAACCGTGTCAAGGTGCGCCCCGGCAAGTGCGCGGGCATTGACGGACTTGAGTATGTTGACAAGGTCATTGCGCTTGACCAGAGCCCGATAGGACGCAGCCCGCGCTCTAACCCCGCAACATATACCGGCGTTTTTAATGACATACGCGACCTTTTTGCTTCCACGCAGGACGCAAAGCTGCGCGGATATACGCAGGGGCGCTTTTCATTCAACGTCAAGGGCGGGCGCTGTGAGGCGTGCTCCGGCGACGGGCTGATAAAAATAGAGATGCACTTCCTGCCGGATGTCTATGTGCCGTGCGACGTTTGCGGCGGACGCCGCTATAACCGCGAGACGCTGGAGGTCAAGTACAAAGGCAAGAGCATTGCTGACGTGCTGGATATGACCGTGGAGGAGGCGTGTTCTTTCTTCGCCGCTCAGCCGAAAATATTAAGCAAGATTCAAACGCTATACGACGTCGGACTTGGCTATGTCAAGCTTGGGCAGTCCAGCACGACGCTTTCCGGCGGCGAAGCGCAGCGGGTAAAGCTCGCAACGGAGCTTTCGAAGCGCAGTACCGGCAGCACGGTCTATGTCTTAGATGAGCCGACCACCGGGCTGCACATTGCGGATGTGCACAGGCTCATAAACATCCTTGACCGTTTTGCCGATGCGGGCAACACAGTTGTTGTGATAGAGCACAATCTTGACGTGATAAAAATTGCCGACCATATAATCGACTTGGGACCCGAAGGCGGCGACGGCGGAGGAACGCTCGTTTTTGCCGGAACGCCTGAGGAATGCGCCAAGTGTGAGGCAAGCTATACCGGGCAGTTTCTGAAACCGCTTATTGAGCAGGGCTGAAAAAGATAGAGGAGGCACAGGCGCATGGAGCAGTACACCGAGCTTTTGGAGCTGTCCGGCACGATAGACTCTGTAATATACAAAAATGAGGAGAACGGCTACACTGTTCTGCGTCTGCGCGACGGCAACGGCGAGAGCGTGACGGTCGTGGGCTGCTTCCCGTATGCCGCACCCGGCGAATCCATGATCGCCAGCGGCACGTGGGTAAACCACAGCGTTCACGGGCGGCAGTTCAAGGCGGAGTTTGCCCAGCGGCTGCTGCCAACAAGCGCAGGTGCGATATATGATTATCTTGCGGGCGGCACTGTAAAGGGCATCGGTCCTGCGACTGCGGCGCTGATCGTCGATCGCTTTGGCGACAAGGCACTCGACGTTTTGGAATCCGCGCCGGATAAACTTGCCCAGATCAAGGGAATCAGCCTCGATAAGGCACACCGCATTTCCAAGGACTTCCGCCGCCAGACAGGGGTGCGGCGTATAATGGAGTTTGTGTGCTCCTTCGGCATCAGACCGATACTTGCCATGCGCATGTATAAGTACTACGGCGATAAGGCGCTTGAGCTTCTGCGTGAGAACCCATATATACTTGCCACAAATCACATTGGCGGGCGATTTTCCGAGGCGGACGCGCTGGCGCTGGAAATGGGGCTTGACGGCAGCAGCCGCAACCGCATAAATGCCGCTGCGCTCTTTGAATTGCGGCACAATCTCAACAACGGGCATTGCTTCATTCCGCGCGACAAGCTTGCCGCAGCAACGGCGGAGCTTATAAGCGTTGAAGCGTACTATGTGGACGAGGGTATAGCCGAGCTGATAGAGACCGGGCAGATAATATGCGAGGAGATCGCCGGGCGTCAGGCGTGCTATCTGCCGGAGATATACGAGGCGGAGACGGACGCGGCGGCGCGCATGGCGCGTATGTGCCGCGCGCGCTTTGACGAGGATGTGGACATCCCCGCGCTGATAAAACGTATCGAACGGAAGCAGGGAATAGAATATGCTCCGCTGCAAAAAAACACCCTGCGTCTCGCGCTTGAAAACCAGATGGTGGTCATCACCGGCGGACCGGGCACGGGCAAAACCACATCTGTGCGCGCAATATTGGCAATGTTCAACGATATGGGGCTTAAAACACTCCTTACCGCACCTACCGGACGCGCTGCCAAGCGCATGAGCGAGCTGAGCGGAGAGGAAGCGGTCACGGTACACCGTCTGCTGGGCGCAAAATTTGCCGAGGACGGCGAACGTGTTGTGTTCACGAAGGATGAGGATGACAAGCTCGACTGCGGCGCAGTGATACTGGACGAGTGTTCCATGGTGGATATAACACTCATTGACGCGCTTTTGCGCGCCATGCCGGATGATGCGCGGCTTGTCATGGTTGGCGATGCTGACCAGCTTCCGTCAGTCGGACCGGGTAATGTGTTCTCCGCCGTCATCCGCAGCGGCGTTGTGCCGACGGTGAAGCTCACGGAGATATTCCGCCAGAACGAGGGCAGCCGCATCGTCAACAATGCTCATCTTATCAACAAGGGCGTGCATCCGGATCTCGGCGAGAACAAGGGCGATTTTTTCCGTCTCAAGCGCTTGCAGGCTGGAAGCGCGGTCGACACGATTATCGAGCTGTGCGCCGTGCGTCTGCCGAAAAAGATGAATATTCCACCCAATGATATACAGGTGCTCACGCCGACACGCAAGGGTGAGCTGGGTACGCGAAATCTTAACCGCCGCCTGCAGGAGGTGCTGAACCCGCCGTCCGACGGAAAGCACGAAAAGCTTTTCGGCGACGTCATATTCCGCGAAGGCGACCGGGTCATGCAGATAAAAAACAACTATGACATACTCTGGCGCAATGAGGACAGCAGCGCCGCAGGAAGCGGCATATATAACGGAGACATCGGCCGTATAGCCGCCATAGACCCGGACAGTGAGAATGTTACCGTTAATTTTGACGGGCGCATTGCCGTTTACCCGTTTGACTCGCTTCTGGAGCTTGAACACGCATGGGCAATGACCGTGCACAAGTCGCAGGGAAGCGAATACCGCGCAGTTATTCTTGCGCTCAGCTCATCCTCGCAGATGCTCATGACACGTGACGTGCTCTACACTGCTGTGACCCGGGCAAAGGAGATACTTATACTCGTCGGAGACGACCAGACGGCGTATCATATGATAGATAACTACCGGCAGTCAAAACGATATTCGGCTCTGCGCATACGTCTGCGCAAGCTCTGCGGTGTCAATGATGAAGCTGACAGATGATTTGCTTGATCTGCTGTATCCGCCGCGCTGCCCGTTCTGCCGGCGGCTTCTTGACGGGAGAATGCGTGTTTGCCAATACTGCGAGCGCTCGCTGCCATATATGCCCGCGGGAAAGCTTGACAGGGCGTTTTCTAATGTGGACGAGTGCTTTTCAGTGCTGAAATATGAAGGCGATGTGCGCAAATCGCTGCACCGGTATAAGTTCGGCGGTGTGACGGCATATGCCGGATGCTATGCGGGACTTCTCGCCGAGTGCATAGAGGACAACGCCATTTATGCAGATGCGGCGACATGGTCTCCGCTCAGCAAGCGCCGTCTGCGCGAGCGTGGTTATGATCAGGCACGGCTTCTAGCCGAGGGTGCGGCGGAGTATATGGAGATACCCTGCCTGCCGCTTTTGAAGAAATGCCGCCATAACGCCGCTCAATCCGGCACGAAGAGCGCAGAGGAACGGCGGAGGAATGTCCGCGGCGTATACTCATATGCCGGGATCGCACCGCTTGACGGCATAACGGTGCTGCTGGTCGACGACATTATCACAACGGGCTCAACATTGGATGAATGTGCCGGAGTTCTGCGCAGAGCGGGTGCGGCGAAAATATTAGCATTGACGTTGGCATGTACTATGGATTAAAATATAGCGAATACAGCGAACAAGTTTTAGGAGAAGCCGCATGAATATATTTGAAAGAGATATAGCCATAGATATGGGAACTTCATCCACGCTCATATTTGAGCAGGGGAAGGGCGTTGTCATGCGCGAGCCGACCGTTGTCGCCGTGGATAAGTTTTCCGGCAAGATACTCAAGGTCGGTCAGGATGCACAGAAGATGCTCGGACGCACGCCGGCCAATATCGTGGCGATACGCCCGCTCAATGCCGGCGTCATATCCGACTATGAAATAACTGCGCAGATGCTGCGCGAGTTTATCAGCCGCATCACATCCTTCAGTCTCTTCAAGCCCTGTATTCTTGCCTGCGTGCCCAGCAGCATCAACGGCGTTGAGGAGCGTGCGGTGATCGACGCCTGTATAGAGGCGGGCGCGCGCAAGGTGTACCTGCTGGAGACCGCTGTTGCAACGGCGCTTGGTGCGGGTATTGACATTTCAAAGCCTGACGGACATATGGTCATCGATATTGGCGGCGGTACGACCGAGGTCGCCATCATCTCCGCCGGCGGCGTTGTTGAATGCGAATCCATCAAGGTCGCGGGTTCAAGCTTTGACGAGGCTATCGTACGCTTTATCAGGGAAAAATACAATGTCCGCATCGGCGTGAGCGCAGCGGAGGAGATCAAGCGTTCCATCGGCTGCATCATTCAGCGTCCGGATGTCGGCATAGAAGAAGTCAAGGGGCAAAACCTCAAGAATGGTCTTCCCAAAACGATCGAGATCAACTCAACAGAGCTTATAGAGGCGTTTGTTGAGCCAATGAACCGTATTCTTGACTCTATCCACACCGTTTTGGAGCGCACTCCGCCCCAGCTTGTCGGCGACCTTGATAAAAACGGCATAATCATGTCTGGCGGCGGCAGTCTTATCTACGGCATTGACCGCCTCATTGAGCGCAGCACGAATATCCGCACCGTCGTTGTGGATGACGCCATATCCTGCGCCGCATACGGCGCGGGCAAGATGCTGCTGCATCTTGAGGATATGCAGGACGGAATGATGAACTTCTACCGGAAGAGACAGCTTCGGGGCTGACGCGGATAAACCGAAAGGGGTCGGGCGTATGAAACTAAAGGAACTCTTCAAAAGAAAAGAGCAGCAAAACACCTGCTCTGCCGTCATTGTCGCGGCGGGAAGCGCCAGGCGAATGGGCGCGGACAAGGTGATGATGGATCTTGGCTGTATGCCTGTGCTTGCGCGTACGCTGCTCGCATTCCAGAATTGTGACGAGATCGACGAGATCGTTGTCGTTACGCGCATGGAGAAGGTCGAAGAGGTCGCGTCTCTGTGCAAAAAATATGGCGTCAGCAAGGTCTGCAAGGTCATCCGCGGCGGTAAGACGCGCGCAGAATCCTCGCTCGCCGGCGTGTCTGAGGTCAGAAGCGGAGCGCGGCTTATTGCCATACATGACGGGGCGCGTCCTTTTGTCACGGATGAGGTCATCCGCCGCACGATAGACGCTGCAGCGCTGTATATGTCCGCCGTTCCTGTCATATCCAGCACCGACACTCTCAAGACTATTGACGAGAATGGGCTTATCATCGGAACTGTCAACAGAGAGTGCACCGTGCGTGTACAGACGCCTCAGGTCTTCAATGCCGACCTTATAAAGGGCGCGCTCACAAAGGCTGTGAGCGACGGTCTCGCCTTGACGGACGACTGCTCGGCAATTGAGATGATGGGCGTTAGAACCCATACTGTTGTTGGTGACGAGGACAACATAAAGCTTACGACTCCGCGCGACATCCAGCTCGGCGAGCTTATACTGAAAACCAGGGGTGATTACAGTGAGGATAGGACACGGCTATGATGTTCACCGCCTTGTCGAGGGACGAAAGCTCATAATCGGCGGGGTGGAAATACCGTATGAAAAAGGGCTGCTTGGTCATTCCGATGCAGATGTTCTGACGCATGCGCTCATGGATGCGCTGCTCGGCGCGGCGGCGCTGGGGGACATCGGGCATCTGTTCCCGGATAATGACAACAAGTTTTTGGATGCTGACAGTATTGATTTACTGCACCGTGTGTGTGCAGTCATTGCCGATCACGGCTTTGCCGTTGCAAATGTCGACTGCACCGTTCTTGCACAGCGCCCCAAGCTCGCCCCATACATTTCCGAGATGCGCCAGCGCCTTTCGGAGGCTATGGGCATAGATATCTCATGTGTCAGCGTGAAGGCGACAACGGAAGAAGGGCTCGGCTTCACGGGAGAGGGGCTTGGCATTGCGGCGCACGCTGTGGCGCTGCTGGAGTGATCGCAATAACACTCGTCGCTCTCACGGCATAAGATGTACTGCATCTGTGCCGACGGATCAGCAATTATATGGGATCATAAACTGCAGGGCACCGTGCTGCCATGCAGTTTTTTGTATAGTAAGAGATGGGGTTTTGAGCATGACACAGTATCTGATTATGTGCAGATCTCTGACATATGCACAGCGCGCGCAAAAGCAGCTTGAAAGCCTCGGCATATCCGCAAATGTAGTGAAGGCGCCGCAAGGGCTGAATACCAGCGGCTGCGGATACGCAGTGAGCGTCTACCGCCGCGCGGACGAAGCGATAAACTATCTATATGCGAAGAATATGATAAACGGCAAGATATTCAGGCATACGGAGCATGGCGATTATATCGAGGTGAAAGCATGATATATCTTGACAGTGCGGCAACCAGTCTTATAAAACCAGCCTGCGTGGAGCACGCAGTTGTCAGCGCCATGCGCACAATGGCCAGCCCCGGCAGGGGCGGCCATTTGCCTGCGCTGCGCGCCGCAGAGGAGGTTTACGCCGCCCGCGAGACGGCGGCAGAGCTGTTCCATGCAGAGGACAGCACGGGCGTGGTGTTCACCGCCAACGCCACTCACGCGCTGAATATAGCAATCAAATCCGTCGCGAAGGCGGGTATGCGCGTGGTAATAAGCGGGTTTGAGCATAATTCCGTCACCCGGCCCCTCGCGGCGATAGGTGCGGATATTTGCCCTGCGGGCACGCGGCTATTTGACACTGCGGATACTCTCACGGATTTTGAAGCGAAAATACGCGGTGCGGAGCTTGTGGTGTGCACATATGTGTCCAATGTGTTCGGATATATTCTGCCCGTCTATGAGATAGGCGAAATGTGCCGTGCGCGGGGAGTGCCTTACATTGTCGATGCGTCGCAGGCGGCGGGTGTGCTGGATGTGGATTTTCAGCGTCTTCATGCAGACTTCGTTGCCATGCCGGGGCACAAGGCGCTTTTTGGACCGCAGGGCACGGGTATACTGCTCTGCCGCGGAGATGCCGTTCCGCTTTTGCATGGCGGCTCGGGTTCAGACAGCATAGAGCAGCATATGCCGGACTATCTGCCAGACAGACTGGAGGCGGGAACGCACAACGTCTGCGGCATTGCCGGGCTTCGCGCGGGGATGGAGTATATAAAAACGCGCGGACGCGAGAACATATACCGGCATGAAGCGCTTTTGCTGCGGCGCATGAGAGCCGCGCTTGAAGGAACGGACGGACTGGAATTATTCACCGGTGAGACGCAGTGCGGCGTGCTGTCCGTGCGTGCCGCCGGCATGGGCTGCGAGGAGCTGGCGGAAAGGCTCTCCGTGCGCGGCGTGTGTGTGCGCGCCGGTCTGCACTGCGCGCCGCGTGCGCATATGAGCGCGGGGACGCTCACAACGGGAACCGTGCGCTTCAGCTTTTCACCGTTTACCACCGAAGACCAGGTAGCCGAAGCAGCAGAAATATTAAAAGATATTTTAAATACAAAGAGCGTTTAAACCTGTTGCCTTTTTTGCCGCTTTGGATTATAATTACTTGATAAGACTAACGAACGGGGAAACCTTGCATGGAAGTAATCAGCAGCGCCTTTGAGAAAGCGACAAAATATCTCATGACGATCGGTGTATCCGACTTTATAGATATTATAATCGTCGCCTATCTTCTCTATAAATCAATATGGTTCGTCAGAAAAACAAACTCATATAACCTTGCTAAGGGCATAGTGCTTATTCTTGCGGCGTTTTTGCTGAGCGATCTGTTTCATCTAACGATGATAAACTATCTTCTGCGCAAGGCGTTTGAACTGGGGCTCATTGCGCTTCTGATTCTTTTCCAGCCGGAGCTGAGACGATTGCTGGAACGCATGGGCAGCACATTTTCAAACGGCAAGGCTGCTGGCAGCACCGCGCTTGAGGAAGCGATCATTCAAACCGTGCAGGCGTGCAGCGATATGTCCGCATCCCGGACGGGCGCGCTCATAATCTTTGAGCGCAGCGTAAACCTTACGCATATCATGAGCACAGGCACGGTCATCAACGCCGATGTCTCTGCCGAGCTGTTGAAGAACATATTCTTCAACAAAGCGCCCCTGCACGACGGCGCAGTGGTCATACGCGGCGCAAGGATTGCCGCGGCGGGATGCGTCCTGCCGCTGACCCAACTGACGAATCTCAGCAAGGATCTCGGCATGCGCCACCGTGCGGGAATCGGCATGAGTGAAAATTCCGATGCGGTCGTTGTGATAGTTTCGGAGGAAACCGGCGCGGTGTCTGTGGCGATCGACGGTATGCTAAAGCGCCATCTGACGCCGGAGCGTCTGAACGCCGTGCTCCATTCCGAACTTATACGCGCCGATGAGGACAACCGCGGCGGCTTTATCAGCCATCTTAAGAAACGTTTGAACATCAATCCGGTAAAGAAGAATGGGGAAGACAAGCACGATGAAGAAACTATATGACAGCCGCGCTTTCTGGATGATCGTGTCGCTGCTCGCCTCGCTTGCCATATGGGTGTATGTCACGAGTATGCAGTCCACCGAATTCAGCCAGACGTTTTATGGCGTAGAGGTAGAGCTTGTGGGCGAGAGTACTCTGCGCGAAAGCAAAAACATGGTCATTACTGATCTGGACACCTCGACCGTCACCGTGCGCATTACCGGACCGCGCCGCATTGTTGCCGGGCTTGATGCATCCGATCTCAAGGCCTGCGTGGATGTGAGTAAGCTCTCACGCGCGGCATATACTACGCAGCAATATTATATTTCATACCCTGACGGGACGGACACGACAAATATCAACGATTCCAACAAAAGCCCCAGCACAATAAGCTTCATGGTCTCACCGCTCAATACAAAGACCGTGCAGGTGCGAGGCAGCTTTGACGGTTCGCTTGCGGAAGGCTATACTGCGGAAACCCCGGTGTTTGAGCCGTCCACAATTACCGTCTCCGGCGCAGATGCAAATCTCAAGGATGTGGCGTATGCGTGGGTCACGTTCGGCAAAGAAAATGTGGACAGCACCTATAAGGTGGAGACCGGCTTCACGCTTATGAACGAGAACGGGGAGGAGTGCTCTACGGTTGGGCTGACCTGCTCGGAGGATGTTGTCACAGCGACGCTGCCTCTGCTTCTCGTCAAGGAAGTGCCGCTCTCGGTCGATATTATAGAAGGCGCGGGTGCGACAAAGGCAAACACCAAGATCAAGGTTGAGCCTGACAGCATCACGCTCGCAGGTGATTCTGCAATCCTCACCGGCATGAACAAAATAGTGCTCGACACCATTGATCTTTCCGATTTTGAAAAAACCTTCAGTCAGACATATACTATTCCCATTGATAATGATATGAATAACCTCACCGGTGTGACGGAGGCAAAGGTCACGGTCGAGATAGTGGGTCTTGAGACGCGCACATTCAAGGTGAAAAATATTTCCTGCACCAATGTCACCGAAGGGTACGAGGCGGATATAATCTCCGAGAGCATTGATGTCGTAATCCGCGGTACGCCGGAGCAGCTTGATCAGCTCAAGGGCGACAATATCCGTGCAGTCGCCGATCTGACAGATTATAAAGAATCCACGGGGCAGTTTATGCCGAATGTGAAGATTGTCGTTGACGGCTTCACAGATGTGGGCGCAATCGGTCAGAACACGATCTCCATTGAAATAAGGAAGACATAACAAATGACAAATGAAGGCATAGTAACAAAGCTTCTGCCAAACGGTATGGCGGAGGTTGCCGTCATGCGGCAGACAGCCTGCGGCGGGAGCTGCAGCAGCTGCGAGGGCTGCATGTATGAGCGCGAAATGAAAACAGCCGCCAAAAATCTTGTAAATGCAAAGCCCGGACAGCGCGTCGTGATAGAAAGCCGCACATCCGTGATATTCAATGCGGCATTTCTGGTCTACGTTATGCCGCTGGTGCTGTTCGTCGCGGCTTATGCCGCGGCAGCGGCGCTTGGCGCGGCAGAAGGTGTATGCATCCTTGTCAGCTTCGTTTCGCTTCTCGTCAGCGGCTTTATCCTTATCCGCACTCAGCGCAACAAGAAGACAAAATCCATTGATTTTAATATAATTAAAATATGCGAGGATATGCAGGATGATTAAAAGCATGACCGGTTACGGCAGTGCAAAAGGACAGGCAGCGGGGCTTGACATTTCCGTTGAGCTTAAAAGCGTCAATAACCGTTATCTTGACACTTCCGTGCGCTTACCGCGCAGCTTTCTCTTTGCGGAGGATGCCGTCAAGTCCGCAGTGCAGGCTCACATAAGCCGAGGAAAGGTGGACGTATACGTTACGGTCGATTCCTCCGCGGCGGATGATATGACCGTAAAGGTCAACGAACCGCTTTTGAAAGGCTATATTGACGCCGTGCGCCACATTTCGGCAGAGTATTCGCTGCCCAATGACCTTACCGCGCTTGCGGTCAGCCGCTTTCCCGACGTGCTGAGTGTTGAGAAAAAGGATCTCGACACGGAAGAGATCTCTGCCGCCGTTACGCGCATAACCGAGGCAGCGCTTGCCGACTTTGACGCTATGCGTTTGCGCGAGGGTGAAAAGCTCCGCTATGATGTGCTGAACCGTATCCGCACGATAGACGCGCTCGTTACAAAGGTGGAACGCGAAGCGCCCAGAACCGTGGCAGAGTACCGCGCACGTCTTGAACAGAAAATGTCGGAGGTGCTCGGCTCGGCAGGGATAGATGAAAACCGTATACTTGCCGAAGCCGCAATCTTTGCCGACCACATTGCCGTTGATGAGGAGACTGTCAGACTGCGCAGCCATATGTCTCAGCTGACAGGGATGATAAACGGCAGCTCACCCACAGGCAGAAAGATAGATTTTCTCATTCAGGAATTCAACCGCGAGGCAAATACCATCGGTTCAAAATGCCAGAACTCTGATATCGCCCACATCGTTGTGGATCTCAAGTCTGAGATAGAAAAAATACGTGAGCAGATACAGAACATCGAGTGAGAGAGCCATGAAGCTTGTTAATATAGGATTCGGCAATCTCGTCTCGTGCGAGCGTATAATCTCCATCGTCAGCCCGGAGTCGGCCCCGATAAAGCGCATGATACAGGACGTGCGTGAGCGCGGACTGCTGATAGACGCATCCTTTGGACGCAGCACACGGGCAGTTATAGTGATGGACAGCGGCAACGTCATACTCTCAGCAATGCAGCCGGAAACTCTGGCAGCAAGGATCGAGGATATAAATGATGGTAGGGAGGATACAGGAAATGAATGAAAAAGGGAAGCTTATTGTCATCTCCGGACCGTCCGGCGCGGGCAAGAGCACGGTCGTGTTCAAGGCGATAGAAGCGCGCGACAATGTGTGCTTTTCCACGTCGGTGACAACGCGCAAGCCGCGCCCCGGTGAGGTTGACGGCAAGGAGTATTTTTTTGTTGACCTTGACCGCTTCAAAGAGATGGTCGAGAATGACGAGCTTTTGGAGCACGCCGAGTACGTTGCGAACAGTTATGGAACACCGCGCTCATATGTTGAGCAGAAGCTCAACGAGGGTGTGGATGTCATACTAGACATTGAGGTTCAGGGGGCGCGCCAGGTCAGCGAGAAAATGCCGGATGCCGTCAAGGTGTTTATCATTCCGCCGTCACTGGACGAGCTGAAGCGCCGCTTGGAATCACGCGGGACGGACACCGCGCGCGCCGTTGAGGCGCGTCTCATCCGCGCCAGACAGGAGTATCAGGAGGCGGACTTTTATGATTACATCATCGTTAACGACGATGCCGACAAAGCTGCATCTGAGCTTTCTGCCATCATGACTGCCGAGCGCTGCCGTGCCGCCGGACGTAAAGAGCTTTTGACAAATCCCGTTTAATTTAATAATATAAAACTTAATAATATTACAATAATTTCTGCCTACGGCAGAAGAATGGAGAACAATTACCATGATGCTATATCCCCCCGTTGCAGAGCTTGTTGAAAAAATAGGCAGCCGTTATCAGCTTGTCAACCTTGTTGCCAGACGCGCGCGGCAGATAGCCGCAGAGGCCGAGGAAGAGCAGATACCTCTTGATAAAAAGCCTGTCTCTGCCGCCATTGACGAGGTCTACACCGGCAAGCTCACAATAAAGTGATCATAAGCGGGGCCTCACCCCGCTTATATATTTTATTTTGCAAAGAGGTGAGAAACCGCATTGACCGTTAGATATGCTAAAATTGCGGTTTCTGCCGCAACATATTGGATAGACCGCCCATATGACTATCTTATACCGGAGGAACTGGTCGGGCTTATTCAGCCCGGTATGCGTGTGTACGTGCCGTTCGGCAAAGGAAACCGGCGCAGCGAGGGATTTGTTCTGGCTGTGACGGAGCGGAGCGATTACGAAAAAGCCAAGCCCATAATTTCTGTGACGGATGCAGCGCCGGTGCTGAGCGCGGACATGATAAAGCTTGCGCTTTTCATGCATGACCGTTTTTTCTGCACGGTGTATTCTGCTGTACGCGCTATGCTGCCGGCGGGGCTGTGGCTTGGCGACGACGGCAAGCGCCGCGTTAAGGACAAGACCATTGAGATGTCGCGGCTGTGTGTGCCGGTAGCTGACGCCGCCGCTGCGGCAGAGGCAAAGCGCCGCCGCGCCCCGCAGCAGGCGGCGCTGCTTGAAATGCTGTGCTCATTCGAGGCTCTGCCGTCGAGCGATCTGCTGTGTCACACCGGGGCAAAGCGCGCGGCGCTGAAAGCGCTGGAAAAGGCGGGACTTGTGGAGTTCACGCAAAGGGAGGTGTTCCGCCGCCCTGAGGTATATGCCGGCGAGCTTGAAGCGCTTCCCACATTGAATGCCGAGCAGCAGCAGGCGTTCAACGGTCTGAACGCGCTGGAGACCTGCGGCGCGGCGCATGCGGCGCTTTTGCACGGCGTGACCGGCAGCGGGAAGACGAGTGTGTACATTCATCTTATCAGCCGCTGCCTTGACATGGGGCGCTCCGCTATCCTCCTCGTTCCGGAGATCGCGCTTACGCCGCAGATGCTCAGAACGTTCTCTTCTCATTTTGGCGACGAGATCGCCGTGCTGCACAGCAGCCTTTCCACCGGCGAACGCTATGACGAGTGGAAGCGTATAAAGCAGGGAAAAGCGCATGTTGTCGTCGGCACGCGCAGCGCAATATTTGCGCCTGTGGGCAGTCTTGGTCTCATCATCATAGACGAGGAGCAGGAGGAGACATATAAATCCGAGAACGATCCGAGATACAATGCGCGCGACATCGCAAAATTCCGATGCACAAAGGCAGAATGCCTGCTTGTCCTCGGCTCTGCCACGCCTGATATAGTCACACGTTACAGCGCGGATGCGGGGAAATACAGCTACTTCAGGCTCAGCTCCCGATACAATGAGATGCGCCTCCCGGAGGTGCGCATCGTTGACATGAAGCGTGAGCTTCGCCGCGGAAACGGCGGCAATATCAGCTCATTTTTGCGTGATGAGCTGGCTGAGAATATTTCCCGCGGCGAGCAGAGCATACTGTTTCTTAACCGCCGTGGAACCAATAAGCTTATTAGCTGCGTGGAATGCGGCTACACATACAAATGCCCGCGATGCAGTGTGTCGCTGACATATCACAGCTCCAATAAGCGCCTGATGTGTCACTACTGCGGATATTCCCGCTGGCTGGACGAAGCCTGCCCCGACTGCGGCGGCCGTCTCAGCTTCGTCGGCGCAGGCACGCAGGCGGTCGTGGAGGAGCTGGAAGAGCTGTTCCCGGGAACGGCTGTTTTGCGCATGGACACAGATTCGGTCGCGCCGGTCGGTTCGCATGAGCAGCTTTTCAATCGTTTCCGGGAAGAGAACATACCGATACTTGTCGGAACGCAGATGGTCACAAAGGGGCTGAATTTTGAAAATGTGACGCTTGTGGGCGTTATTTCCGCCGACCAAAGTCTCTATGCCGGTGATTACCGCGCAGGGGAGCGCACGTTTTCGCTCATTACACAGGTCGTAGGGCGCAGCGGGCGCGGAGCTAAGCCGGGGCGCGCCGTTATACAGACCTTCACGCCTGATAACGAGACTATCCTTCAGGCGGCTCGGCAGGATTATGAAGATTTTTACCGCACGGAGCTTGAGCTTCGCAGGCTGCACGATCTTCCGCCGTTCACAACGCTTTTTGCCGTCACGGCTTCAGGTGCGGATGAAGAGCAGGTCGTAGGAACGTGCCGGTATATACGCAGCTTTTTTGACACTGTCCTGCAAGGACGGAACGACTGCATCACCCTCGGTCCTACGCCGCTGTCGGTCGTGAAAGTCAACAACCGCTTTCGCTACAGGGTGAATTTATGCTGTGCCTCCGATAAAAATATACGCGCGTATATATCGCAGATCGTCACAGTTTGCAGCACGGACAAGCGCTTTAAGGGCGTATCCGTCTACGCCGATAATGACCCGGCAGACTGAAAACAAATTATTTTTCATACAGGAGAAAGAAATGGCACTGAGAAACATACTTACTAAAGAAGACCCGACGCTGTATAAAACCAGCCGCACGGTCACGGATTTCAACAACAGACTGCATCAGCTTCTTGACGATATGAACGAAACGCTTGCAGATGCGGGCGGGGTCGGTCTTGCCGCGCCTCAGGTCGGCATACTTCGCCGTGCCGTGCTCGTGGTTGAAACGAACGTTCCGGAGGGCGAAGAGGAATACGTCATTGAGCTTATAAATCCGGAGATACTTGAAGCTTCGGGCGAGCAGGAGGGCGCAGAGGGCTGCCTGAGCGTTCCGGGCGAGTACGGCATCGTCAAGCGCCCGATGCATGTGAAGGTGCGCGCGCAGAACCGCGACGGAGAGTGGTTTGAGGTTGAGGGCGACGGGCTGACGGCACGCTGCTTCTGCCATGAGATCGATCATCTGAACGGCATCGTTTTCACCTCAAAGTGTGAGCGTATGCTCAGCGAGGACGAGATAACGAGCGGAGAGGAAAAATAATGCGTATTGTTTTTATGGGTACGCCGGATTTTGCGGCGGCGTCCCTGAAAAAGCTTTTGGATGATAGGTTCGACGTTGTCGGCGTGTTTACCCAGCCGGATAAGCCGAAGGGCCGCGGGATGGAGCTGACTTATTCCCCGGTGAAAGAGCTGGCGCTTGCAAACTCGCTGCCTGTTTTTCAGCCGGTCAAGATGCGCGACGGAACGGCGCTTGAAGCTGTAAAGAGCCTTAAGCCTGATATTCTCGTCGTCGTCGCCTACGGGCGTATTCTGCCTGATGATATTCTTGCCGTGCCAAGGTACGGTGCTGTAAACGTTCACGGTTCACTTCTGCCGAAGTATCGCGGCGCCGCGCCCATACAGTGGGCGGTGCTGAACGGCGACAGGGTCACCGGCGTGAGCACGATGTATCTTGCAAGCGAGATGGACACTGGCGATGTCATATATACTGCTCAGACTGAAATAGGCGAGTTTGAAACATCCGGCGAGCTTTTTGACCGGCTCAAGGTCATGGGAGCGAACCTTCTTGTCAAAACCTTGCGCGACATTGATGCGGGCATTGCACCGCGCACGGCGCAGGATAATTCCAAAGCAAGCTACGTAAGATTGCTGGAGAAGAGCGACTCTCCAATTGACTGGACACGAGACGCGCGCGGCGTTATCAAGTGGATATACGGGCTTCAGCCATGGCCTGTCGCAACGGCGGAGCTTGACGGCACGGTGTATAAGATATTTGCAGCTGAGTACACGCATACGCATACGGACAAAGCGCCCGGCACGGTTGTCAGCACCGGCAAAGCGGGCATTGAAGTCGCCTGCGGAGGCGGAGAGACCGTTATGATAACCGAGCTTCAATCCTCCGGTAAAAAGCGCATGAGCGCGGCGGATTTCCTGCGCGGTCACAGCATAAAAACCGGCGATTGACGGAGATGGGAGCAAGAGATGCAGCGCTTGAAGCGCTGGAAAAATGCCGCCGCGACGGCGCATGGTCGGGCGCGGCGATCGACGCTGTGATAAAAGGAGCCGCGCTGGACGGAAGGGAAGCCGCGCTCGCGTCGCGCCTTTCTCTTGGAGTGCTGCAAAACAGCACTCTGTGCGACTTTTATATTGGTGCTTACTGCACTCAGAACGTCAAAAAACTTGAGCCTAAGCTGCGCGATGTTCTGCGTCTCGGTGTATATCAGCTCGTTTTTCTTGATAAAATTCCTCCGCGTGCCGCCGTAAACGAGAGCGTCGCGCTGTGCCGGCGCTGCGGGCTTGAACGCGCTTCAGGACTTGTCAACGCTGTGCTGCGCCGTGTGAGTGAAAATAAAAATTCACTTCCCGTCATACCAGGTGCGGGAAGTGCGGAACATTTATCCATTAAATACAGTCATCCTATATGGCTGGTTCGGCGGCTCATCGTCGAGCGCGGCTATAAGTTCACAGAGGATTTTCTGCGCTGCTGCAACACTCCGCCCGGACTTGATATTCAGGTGAACACACTTAAGGTCGGCGTTGACGACTATGCCCGCGCGCTTTCAAGATCTGACATTGCGCACAACGTCTGTGACTTTCCCACCGGCTGCATAACGCTCCAAGGTGGCAGCGTTACTGCTTTGCCCGGCTTTGACGAGGGACTTTTTTACGTGCAGGATCGCGCTGCCCGCACCGCGGTCGAAATCGCGGCACCCAGGGCGGGAATGCGTGTGCTGGATGCATGCTCCGCACCTGGCGGCAAGGCGTTCTCCGCTGCGGTGCGCATGAAAAACAGCGGAGAGATACTCGCCTGTGACATTCAAGAAAAAAAGCTCGCTTTCATACGTCAGGGGGCGGAGCGGCTTGGTATTGATATTATCAGAACCGAGGCGCGTGATGCACGGTGTGGTGACGCAGCGCTTGAGAACGTATTTGATGTTGTCATCGCGGATGTGCCATGCTCCGGTCTCGGCGTCATTCGCAAGAAACCTGAGATACGCTGCAAAAGCGAAAATGAGATCGCACCGCTGCCCGCAATACAGCGCGATATACTTGCCAGCCTCTCTTGCTTTGTGAAGCCCGGCGGTACATTGCTGTACTCAACCTGCACGGTGCTCGAATGCGAGAACGAAGCGGTCGTAAATGAGTTTCTTGAAAGCCATGATAATTACAGCCCTGAACCATTTGCACTCGGTACGAAGCTCATAGAGAGCGGAATGCACACGTTTTTTCCCAATACCGATGGAACGGACGGCTTTTTTGCCGCACGCCTCAAAAGGATAAAATAACAGGAATCAACACAATGAAAAAAGACATACTCTCAATGCTGCCGCAGGAGATAGAAACGGAGCTTGAGGCTTTGGGTGAACCCAAGTACCGCGCCAGGCAAATATTTGAATGGCTTGGGCGCGGCATGCGTGACTTTGACGGCATGACAAACCTCCCGAAGGCGCTGAAGGAAAAGATGAAAAGCGAATACCGGCTGTATAAGCCGAAAGTGCTTTCCAGGCAGATTTCCAAGCTCGACGGAACGATAAAATACCTCTGGGAGCTTTATGACGGCAACGCCGTGGAGACCGTAGTGATGAGCTATAAGCACGGAAACACCGTGTGCGTGTCTTCGCAGGTCGGCTGCCGACAGGGCTGCGCGTTCTGCGCGTCAACAATCGGCGGGCTTGTCCGCAGCCTTGAGCCGTCGGAGATACTCGATGAGGTCATGTTCTCTCAGCTCGATTCGAGGAAGCCGATTTCTAACATAGTTCTTATGGGCATCGGAGAGCCGCTGGACAACTTTGACAATGTCATGCGCTTTCTGGAGCTTGTCAACCACCCGCAGGGCATGAATATCGGCATGCGCCACATCTCGCTGTCCACCTGCGGTATCACTGAACGCTTTGACGATCTCGCCGCACGCGATCTGCAGCTTACGCTTTCCGTGTCGCTGCACGCACCGGATGATGAGACCCGCTCGCGCCTTATGCCGGCAAATCGCGGACGCGGCGTGGATGAGCTTATGGACTGCTGCCGCAGGTATTACCGGAAGACCGGGCGCAGAATATCGTTCGAATATGCAATGATCGACGGCGTGAACGACACGGAGTATCATGCGCGGCTGCTGGCAAAGCGCGCAAAGGATGTTTCCGCACACGTCAACCTCATCCCGCTCAACCATGTGGAGGAGCGCGAGTTTCGCCCGTCCACGGAGGGGCACATGAAGGCGTTTATCAGGGTACTTGAAAATGAGGGCGTAAACGTTACGGTTCGCCGGAAGCTCGGCGGGGATGTGGATGCATCCTGCGGACAGCTCAGACGCAAAATGCAGAAAAAATAAACCCATGTTGCCACATTGCGGCAGAAGTGAGGTAAAATGAGAAGCTTCGGACTGACCGACAAGGGAAAGGTCAGGAAAGACAATCAGGACAGCTTTATAATTGAAAAGTGCGAGACTAAGGACTGCCTCATTGCCGCGCTTTGCGACGGCATGGGCGGGGCAAAGGCCGGCGGGCTTGCCAGCCAGCTTTCAAACAAGGCGTTCGTGTCGTATATCTACGGCAAGCTTACCTCGCGTGTCAGCCGTGCTATCGACTTCAGGAAGGTTCTGACCGATGCCTGCGCTGAGGCGAACGGCGTGGCGTATGACTACTCTCAGTTTGACGAAGCATACAACGGCATGGGCACGACCATTGTCGGCGGTGTGATAAAGAACAGCGGGAACGGTTATATTATCAATGTGGGCGACAGCCGCGCATACTATATATCACGCCGGAATGACGCGATCGAACAGATCACGCACGACCATTCGCTCGTGGAGGAGCTGGTGGAATACGGTGCTATCACGAAAGAACAGGCACGCCGACATCCACAGAAAAATGTCATAACCCGTGCGCTCGGCTCGGAAGCCACGGTCGAGGCGGACTATTACGAGATTAGTCTGCAAACGGGAGACGTTCTGCTGATGTGCTCGGACGGACTGTCCAATCTTGTTTCGGAGCTTGAAATGCTCGACTATGCCAAGGATTATCCCGAACCGGAGCTTTTATGCCGCGCACTGTTGAGCAAGGCGCTTATGCGCGGCGCGCCGGACAACGTGACTGTACTGGCTGTGATGAAGTAGGAGACTGCTTATGGAAAATGAAAAGAACTATATCGGCGTATTGCTTGATGGCAGATATGAAATCCTCGAAAAAATAGGCGAGGGCGGAATGGCAGTGGTATACAAAGCGTTCTGCCACCGGCTGAGCCGCTTTGTCGCAGTGAAGATAATGCGCGAGGAGATGGCGAAGGACGAGGAATTCCGCCGCCGCTTCTGCTCGGAATCGCACGCGATCGCCATGCTGTCTCATCCGAATATTGTCGCAGTATATGATGTAAGCCACAGTGACGATGTCGAATACATAGTCATGGAGCTTGTAGACGGCATCACACTCAAGCAGTATATGGACAAGCGCGGCGCAATAAGCTGGAAGGAAGCGCTGCACTTTTCCAAGCAGATAACCAAGGCGCTCGCTCACGCGCATAGCCGCGGCATCATCCACCGCGACATTAAACCGCAGAATATTATGCTTTTGAAGGACGGCACAATAAAGGTCGCCGATTTCGGTATTGCCGCGCTTGAAAATGAAATACAGGAGAGCGGACAGGCAATAGGTTCGATTCACTATATTGCCCCGGAGCAGGCGCGCGGCGAAAATCCGGATGCGCGCAGCGATATATACTCGCTGGGTGTAGTAATGTACGAAATGCTCACGGGGCAAAAGCCGTATACAGGAGAGACTCTTGGCGAGATTGCTGTGCAGCATATGAGCTCTCTGCCGAAGATGCCTTCCGACATCGTGCCGGACATACCCGAGGAGCTTGAGCGTATCACGCTCAAGGCGATGAGCTGCCAGATCAACAGCCGCTATCAATCGGCAAATGAACTGTTGGACGACCTGAACAGGTTTACACAGGCTCAGATCGCCGCCGAGAATAAGCCGGAATTTGAAAATCCCGCCGTTGCTCCGGTGCGCTCCGTGAGTGAGATGTCGCGGGATAAATTCTCTCTGCGCCGCAAACGCTCCGGCACGGTGGCGTATATGTCGGGCGCGTTCGGCGGTCTTGTTCTCATACTCTGCCTGTTTGCTTTTTTGTGGAACTTCTGGCTCAAGGATGTGTTCTCACCGGCAGAGCGCATCCCGCTTCCGAATTTTGTCGGCAGCAATTATGAGTCCATTGTCAACAATGCAGATCTTGCGGCAACGTACAACTTCAAAGTGACTTATATCATCGACACCGACACTCAAAGCGGTATTATACTCAGCCAAAATCCTGAGCCGGGCCGCAGCATGATGCTCACTCCGGACGGTATTTCGGTGGAGCTTTCAGTCAGCACAGGCGTTGTGCTGACACCCGTGCCGGATGTTGCCGGCACGGACTACCGCGAGGCTGTGCTGGAGCTTCAAAAAGCCGGCTTTACCGTCGAGGTGGAGAATGCAACCTCTTCCGACGTTCCCAAGGACTCCGTCATCAGCACCAGCCCTGCCGCCAACGAACAGATAAGCGCAGGATCGACGGTGTATCTTGTCGTCAGCAGCGGTCCGCAGGTGCAGTATATATCCACGCCTAACTTTGTCGGTCTGACGGAGGATATGGCAATATCCAAAATATCCAATTCCGGATTGACATATGGCGGATCGGAATACGTCTCCAGCGATCAGGAGGCAGGCACGGTAATAGGGCAGTCTCCGGCTGCATTTCAGGAGATTGAGGAGCACGGAAAGATCACGCTCAAGGTCTCCAGCGGTTATTGAGGCATAAATGACTGAGGGTATCATTGTCAAAGCGCTCAGCGGCTTTTACTACGTTGAGACGGAAAACGGCATATTGGAATGCAAGGCGCGCGGGCGCTTCCGGCTGGACGGAACGTCTCCACTCGTCGGTGACAGAGTGGAGTGCTCGCTCGACGCGAACGGAAAGGGACGAATTGACCGCGTGGCAGAACGGCGTAATTTCTTCATCCGACCCGCCGTTGCCAATGTGGACGCACTTGTGTTCGTTGCGGCAAACACGAATCCCGTCACAGATCCTTTTCTCATCGACCGGGTTTCCGTTATTGCGGAGAGTGCAGGGTGCGAGCTTATTATCTGCATCAACAAAGCGGATGTTGACCCTGCCGACGCACTTTTTGATATTTTTACCGGTGCAGGCTTTACTGTCGTGCGTACAAGCGCGGAAACTGGAGAGGGAATTAACGCGCTGCGGAGTGTGATTTCCGGCAAGGTATGCGCTTTCACCGGCAACTCCGGCGTCGGCAAGTCGAGCATTCTGAATAAGCTCCTACCCGGCCTGAACATCAAGACCGCTGAGGTCAGCGACAAACTCGGCCGCGGCAGGCACACCACGCGCCATGTGCAGCTTTTTGATCTCGGCTGCAGAACGTATGCCGCGGACACTCCGGGGTTTGCCTCCTTCGACATTGAAATGATGGAGACCATCCCAAAGGAGCAGCTGCAGTTTGACTTCATCGACTTTGCCCCATACATAGGCGAATGCCGCTTCAAGGACTGCGCCCACTTAAAAGAACCGGGCTGCGCTGTGACGCAGGCCGTCGCCGACGGCAAGATTGCGCCAAACCGCTACCGTTCATATGAACGGCTCTACGAGCTGAGCGCTCAGCATAAGAGCTGGGAAACAAAATGACCAGAGGCAGCACCGAACTATGTGCCTGCAGAGCTGTACTAAAACAAAATATTGCATAAACTGACCGCCTTTCGCGTATGATGGAGAGAACACATACATGGAAGGCGGTCAGTTTATGCGCAGGAGGGGCAATATATGCGGCTTTGCGGCGATAATCGCGGGCTGCATCATCATACTGGCGCTTGTTCTGCCCAGTCAGGTGTGGTGGTTTCTGCTGGCGGCGGCGCTGATATGCCTGGGCTTGTGGTATATCCGCCGCTGCTGCTGATGCGGCGCGTGATGAAATCGGAAGGGAAGTGAGAGATATGAAGATATACATTGTAAAGCTGCCAAAATTCCTGGCGAATATTATCTGCAAACTCACGGGGCGGTAATACCGCTCCGCGAGCGCGCATATGGTGTACAAACAGTGCAGTAAGGAGCGTATGTATATGGAAATAGGCTTTGAAAATAAAGTTGTGAGCACATATCGTGAGGTATCGCGTCAAACGAAACGTATACAGGAAACTGCCGAAAGCGTTGTGCCCGACACGAACGACGACATCGGCAAGATTGCCTCCGTGCAGACCGCAGTGCTGATGAAGAGCAAGGATGTGACGAGCCGGGGCGTGCTTATAACAGGCGAGCTGACCGCGGCGATTATATACATAACCGAGAGTGAAAACAGCGTGTCATATGTGCGCCTTTCAAAGCCGTTCACGCTCGAATATGATATTGGGGATGCAGACGCAGATGCGCGTGCGCAGGTGGAACTGACCATACAGAACAGCGAGGCGCGCGTGCTGAATCCGCGCAAGGTATCCGTCACGTTTGAGCTGATGGGAGAAATGAGCTGCTACCGGCAGGAGAACATGGTCGTGGACACCTGTCTGCCGGATACTGCGCCGGAGGGGCTGCATGCCCGCTTTGAGAGCGCGGAGCTTACCGCGCCCAACGCCGTCATGGAAAAGACTTTTGCCATCAACGAGCAATTTACTTTCCCCGGCGGCAAGCCCAAGCCGAGCCAGATTATCGCGCAGTGCGTGGATTTTGCCTTTGCTGAAACACAGCTCATCGGCACAAAGGTCATTTTCAAAGGTACAGTCAACCTGACGATCTCCTATCTCTCGAACGATGTGAATTACCCTGTGCGAGCGGAGTTTTCAACGCCGTTCTCGCAGATAATCGACACAGGGGAAGATGATATGGAGCATTGCAGCGCCGTGATAGAGCTCACAAGCTGCTATTGCAATATTATTGATACCATAAACGGTGAAAAGGCACTTGACGCCGAGATTCACGCCGTGCTTCAGTTCGTGTGCCACAGATGCCGCAGCGTGAGCTATATCTCAGATGTATATTCTAACCTTATGCCCGCAGAGTTTGCCGCACAGACGCGGCAGCTCAGCAGCTCATCCGCCATGCAGCAGGTGAAGCTCACTGCGGATGAACGTGTCAACGTCGTAGAAGACTGCGCCGACGTGCTGAGCGTGTTTTCGTCGCTTTCACAGGTATCTGTGCTGCCGGAAAAAATGTCCGCCGCCGTCACGCTCGATGTGATCTACCGCACGTCGGGAGGCACTCTATCTGCCGTGCGGCGGCTTGTCAATGTGGAGCTTTGGGAAGGCGCGGCACAGACAAAGCTTGTCCGCGCGCGGCTTGCGGACGTATACCTCAGACCTGACGGACCGAACATCGACGTGCATATATGCGTCGAAATGAATTATCAGCTGTCGTCAACGGTGGAAATAAGCCGCGTTGAGTCTGTCACGCTTGACGAGGAAAGCCCTTTTGATCTTGCGGCGTTGCCCGCCGTCACACTTGTTCGTGTGGAGAACGAAACTCTCTGGGAGCTGGCAAAGCTGTATCATTCGAGCGAGGAGCGTATAAAGGCATCAAATCCGCCTGAGGACGCGGAAAGCAGAAGATTGATGCTCATTCCCAGGACAGTTTAACGGAAACACTGAAATTTTTCCTTGTCAATGGGAACATTATGTGCTAAAATATCAGCCGGTAATTTCGTTAATTCACATAAGAGGAGCTGTTAACATGTCCGGTCATTCCAAATGGCACAACATACAGAAAACCAAGGGTGCGGCTGATGCAAAGCGTGCGCAGGCGTTCACAAAGATCGCCCGCGAGATGGTCGTTGCCGTCAAAGAGGGCGGCGGCGGTGATCCGCGCAGCAACTCCAAGCTCGCCGCAGTCATTGCAAAGGCGAAGGCCGCCAATATGCCCAACGACAATATAAAGCGCACCATTGACAAGGCTCTCGGCTCTGGCAACACCGAAAACTACGAGAAGATAACCTACGAAGGCTACGGGCCTCAGGGCGTCGCCGTCATTGTCGAAACAATGACCGACAATCGCAACCGCACTGCCGGTGAAATGCGCCATTACTTTGATAAGTACGGCGGAAACATGGGCGCGGCGAATTGCGTCTCCTGGTCTTTCGACCGTAAGGGCGTTATCGTCATCGACAACGAGGACGAAGAGCTTGACGAGGATACCGTCATGATGGATGCCCTGGAAGCCGGTGCTGCCGACTTTGAGGCGGACGGCGAGGTCATGACCGTTTACACCGCTGAGGATGAGGTCGCCGCCGTTGCCGACGCGCTGACCGCCAAGGGCTACAAGCTCCTTTCCGCACAGGTCGAGATGCTTCCCCAGAACGGCTACATCAAGCTCACAAATGATGACGACATCAAAAATATGCAGAAGATGCTGGATATGTTCGAGGATAACGATGATGTCCAGAACGTCTGGCATAACTGGGAAGACGCGGAGTAATTCCTGTATAATAAGCAAAACCGACGGCTGTGCTCAGCCGTCGGTTTTGCTATATGCTGTGATTGAAGAATAGACAGCCCATCAGCTGCCTATTCTTCGTTATCCGGCACATATTCCGCAATGTCGGATAGTATTATCACACTACCTGCCTATCTTGAGCCGCGGCAGATTCCACCTGAAATGCGCCGCGAGCAGGCGGATCGCGACGACAAGCACGGACGCCGCGATGAGCGCCGCGACCTCTCCGAAGTGCCGGTAGATGAGGATAAACGCACAGGCGCCCGCGATGGAGGCAAGCGCATAGATATGCTTGACAAATATGTAAGGCGGCACGCCAGCCATCATGTCGCGCATGAGCCCGCCGCCGACGCCGGTGAGCGTGCCGAGGAAAACAAGGAGAAACGTGTTGTCAGGGTATCCCGCGCCCATGCCGGATCGTACACCCACAACCGTGAATATACCGAGCCCCAGCGCGTCCATAACTAACATGAGAGTGTCATAAGCCGTGCGGAATCTGCCCTGCAAGTGCTTTTTCTTCAAAAACAGCACGAAGAACACAACTAGCGCCGTCCCTGCCGCGACGATGACATACATTGGGTCAATAAGCGCCGAGGGAATATTGCCAAGGATCATGTCACGCACCATTCCGCCGCCGACGGCGGTGAATATTCCGAGTACGCACACGCCGAATATGTCCATGTTCCGCTCAATGGCAACCATTGCGCCGGACGCCGAAAAGGCGACGGTGCCGATAAGTTCCATAATAAAAACCACAGTCTGCTGCACGTCCATATGCATCCATCCTTCACTGAATAAAGATTCGGGCAGCGCCGCGCCGTATTCAGCGCCGGTGCTGCCTTTTTCCCGATTAACGTTGAGCAGGTCTGTAAGCCGGGTTCTGTCTTGAACGACCATCTATCTAGAGCCGCCGTTGCCGACGGCTTCAAGCCACCTCCTGAGGACGGTCGGGCCAACCATGCGTCCTCCCACGGTGTTGCTCCGGATAGAGTTTACAGCATCAACATGTCTCCATGCGACGAGTGAGCTCTTACCTCACTTTTCCACCCTTACTCCGGCAACGCGGAGCGGTATATCTCTGTTGCACTTGTCCGAGGGTCACCCCTGGCGGGCATTACCCGTTATCCTTGCCCTGTGGAGCCCGGACTTTCCTCACGCACAGGCTTTCGCCTTGTGCCCGCGGTCGTCCGACCTGCTCAACAGCGATATTCTAACCACTTTTGCCGCACAAGTCAATAATTATTCTTGTAAATGGTGGTGAAAAGACGTATAATCAATTAGATTGTTAGGAGGCGAGACCTTGACACTGAATGATTACATACACAGCCTGAACGGCAAGCGCATCGCCGTTATCGGCGTGGGTGTGAGCAATGCTCCGCTTATACGGCTTTTGCTGAGCTGCGGCTGCGACGTGACTGTCTGCGACAAGCGCACTCTTGCCGAAATGGGCATGGAGGGGCTGGAGCTTATCAACATGGGCGCAAAGCTCAAGCTCGGCGAAAAGTACCTTGAAGGGCTTGACCATGATGTTATATTCCGCACGCCGGGGCTGATGCCGTTTGATGCGCATCTTGAAAACGCGAAGGCGCACGGCAGCGTTATAACATCGGAGATGGAGGTGTTCTTTAAGCTGTGCCCGTGCCGCACCGTTGCCATAACCGGCAGCGACGGAAAAACAACAACAAGCACCATTATATCTGAGCTTTTGAAGCACGCGGGCTACACCGTTCATCTCGGCGGCAACATCGGGCATCCGCTGCTGTGCGATATACCGGAAATGAGACCGGGCGATTTCGCCGTTCTTGAGCTGAGCTCTTTCCAGCTGCACTCTATGAAATGCCACCCGAACATCGCAGTGATAACGAATATTTCCCCAAACCATCTGGATAAACACAAGGACTATCAGGATTATATCGACGCAAAGCGCGCCATTTACCTTGAACAGGACGAAGGCGACCGCCTTGTGCTGAATTTTGACGATGAACATACGCCGTATTTTGAGCAGACCGCGAAGTCGGCTGTCACCTACTTCTCAGATAAATCGGAAATACAAAATGGCGTGATGTGCACCGGCAATGAGATATGCCGCGTTAATGGTGGCAAGCGCAGCGTCATCATGCACGCGGACGAAATAAAGCTGCCGGGGGAACACAATCTCTTGAACTACCTCGCGGCATTTGCGGCTGTTGATGGGCTTGTCGGCGATGAGGACTGCCGCGAGGTCGCGGTGCACTTTGCAGGGGTGGAGCACCGTCTGGAGCAGGTTCGTGTGCTGCACGGTGTGACGTATATCAACGACTCCATCGGCACAAGCCCAACGCGCACTGCCGCCGGGCTGCGCGCGATGAAGACAAAGCCTATTGTGATCGCGGGCGGATATGACAAGCATATTCCGTTTGACGGCTTGGGAGACGATTTGTGCCTGCTGGCAAAGGAAGTTATCCTCACAGGTGCGACGGCGGATAAGATAGGCGCGGCTATCGAAAACTCAAAATACTACGCGGGAAGCGGGCTTAAAGTGAGTCGTGAGGATGACTTTGACGCTGCCGTGCACACGGCAGCCGCCCATGCAGCGGAGGGTGACATTGTGCTCTTTTCCCCGGCGTGCGCGGCGTTTGATCATTTCAAAAACTTTGCCGAACGCGGCAGCCATTTCAAAAAACTTATCATGGAGCTTGAGTGAGATATGAAGATCAGCAATATAAAGCCAGAAGTGTATGCCATGGCTGAGCGTGTTATGCCGCGCATAAGAGGGCAGTTTGATAAGATAGACGCTGCGGCGGAGTACAACACGCGCCGCGTAATGCAGGCGTTTCAGGACAATCGCGTTTCCGAAAGCTGTTTTGCCGGAACGACCGGCTACGGCTACGATGACCTTGGACGCGATACGCTTGATAAGATATATGCCCAGATCTTCGGCACGGAGAGCGCACTCGTGCGCATCGGCTTTGTCAACGGCACTCATGCGCTTACTGCGGCGATGTTCGCCACAGTGAAGCCGGGGGACACGATCCTTGCCGCAACTGGACTTCCGTATGATACTCTGCGCAGTGCGATAGGCATAAGCGGTGACTGCCACGGGTCACTGAAGTTTTACGGTGTGGACTATGCCCAGGTTGACATGACCCCCGCCGGCGAGCCGGACTATGACGGTATCTCGCGCGCCGCCTCAGATGCGACGGTTGCGGCGGTGATGATACAGCGTTCGCGCGGCTATGCCGACCGCAAGGCGCTTACTGTGGACGAAATAGAAAAAATCATCAAAATTATCCGCGCGGTGAATCCCACGGCGAATATCATGGTCGATAACTGCTACGGTGAATTTACGGATATAAAAGAGCCGACGAATGTCGGCGCGGATATTATCGCAGGGTCGCTCATCAAAAACCCCGGCGGCGGTATCGCGCCCACGGGCGGCTATGTCGCGGGGCGTGCGGAGCTTGTAGAACGCGCCGCCATGCGCCTGACAACGCCCGGCATCGGCGGCGAGTGCGGCTCGACGCTCGGCAGCAACCGTCTTTTGTATCAGGGGCTCTTCATGGCGCCGCATACCGTAGCACAGGCTATGAAGACGGCGGTTTTCTGCGCCGGAATGATGGATGAGCTTGGCATATCAAGCTCGCCGGCAGTGGATGAAAAGCGCTCGGACATAATTCAGATGGTGCATCTGGGAAGCCCGGAGGCTATGAAACGATTCTGCCTTGGCATACAGTCAGGCGCGCCGGTGGACTCTTTTGTCAAGCCTGAGCCTTGGCCGATGCCGGGATACGACTGCCCGGTCATCATGGCGGCGGGCGCGTTTATACAAGGCGCTTCAATAGAGCTGTCCGCAGACGGACCGATGCGGGAACCGTACACTATCTATATGCAGGGCGGACTGACGTTCGAGTCGGGAAAGCTTGGAATAATGATGGCAGTCAGTGCAATGATGGAGAAGTAAGGCGCATATAATGATACATGGGGAGGTGTGCCCATGTATCGCAGATTGTTTTTCAGGCGCAGACCGCGCTGCACATATACGACCGGCGCTGGCAGCGGCGGGGCAGCTCAGCCGCCTCGCCGGGCGCGATACGGCGCGCGGTATATCCTGCTTGTCGCGGCGGCGGTCTTTGTCCTTGCCGTCATCAGCTCGTCAATATATCTCAAGAAAATATCCACGCAGATCGCTGTCGCAGACGCTAAAGACGTTATAACCGCAAAGGTCAACGAAGCGGTGCTCCAGACACTTGCCGAGGGGGACTATGACGGGGACTATTTTGTAACGTTCCAGAAGTCCGATGCGGGGGACATTTCTGCCATCAGCAGCAATATGGCGCGTATAAACGAGCTGTCGTCCAAGGTGCTGGAAAAGGTCGTCGGCTCGACAAAGGATAATACCGTCACCATCGGCATACCCACCGGAAACCTCACGGGCGCGAGCCTTCTGATGGGGCGCGGTCCGAAAATCCCCGTAAAGATCGTGGTGCTTTCCTCATCACGGGTGGAGTTTGACAACAGCATCATCACAGCAGGGATAAATCAGACAAAGCACCAGATAAACCTCCGTGTCGCGGTCGATATGGAGATACTTATCCCATGGGGGACGCAGAGCACAGAGGTAAGCACGGATGTGCTTATTGCCGACACTGTGATTGTCGGCAAAGTACCGGACACCTATCTTAATATGCAGTAAGAAAGGTCACCACTATGGATGCACAAAAGGAAATTATAAAGCTCCGACGCGAGATAGAAAAATACGCGCGGCTCTACTATGTGTATGATAAGCCCGCAATATCCGACTATGATTACGACCAGCTTATGCAGCGCCTCAAGGCGCTCGAAGAGGCTAACCCGGAGCTGATTACACCGGATTCCCCGACTCAGCGAGTTGGAGGCGAGGCTCTGAGTAAGTTTGAGCCGGTAACGCATCAGGTTCCGCTTGAAAGTCTGACAGACGTTTTTTCCTATGATGAGCTTTTCGCCTTCGGAGAAAGGATGGATTCCCTCATTGCAGGGGCGCATGATTACTCGGTTGAGCCGAAGGTCGATGGGTTGTCAATGTCATTGGAGTACGAAAACGGTGTTTTTGTGCGCGGCGCAACACGCGGCGACGGTATAACCGGCGAAAACGTGACGGAAAATCTGCGCACGGTGCGCTCGCTTCCTCTTCGCATAGAAGGCGCGCCGGAGCGGCTTATTGTCCGCGGCGAGGTATATATGTCCAAGGCAGTGTTTGCCGAGCTTAATAAGCAGCGTGAGATAAAAGGAGAGACGCTTCTGGCAAATCCGCGCAATGCTGCCGCAGGCTCGATACGTCAGCTTGACCCTAAGGTCACGGCTTCGCGTAAGCTCGACATAATATTCTTCAATATGCAGTATTCCTCCGAGCATAGATACGATACTCATATCCAGACTCTTAACGCTATGCGTGAAATGGGCTTCCCGGTCATCCCATACGCGCATTTTGACAATATCCATGACTGCGTGAAGCGTATAGAATGGCTCGGTGAAAACCGCGACACGCTGCCATATGACATGGATGGCGCAGTGATAAAGATAAACTCTCTTGCGCAGAGAGAAGCGCTGGGCAGTACGGCGAAAGCGCCGCGCTGGGCCGTTGCATTCAAATACCCGCCAGAGAAGAAAGAGAGTCGTGTACTCGATATTGTAGTTCAGGTCGGACGCACAGGAGTGCTCACGCCGAAAGTGATCGTAGAGCCTGTACGCCTCGCGGGAACGACTGTCTCTGCGGCGACGCTGCACAATCAGGATAATATTGACCGGCTTGATCTTCGCATCGGGGACACCGTAGTGCTTCAGAAGGCAGGGGAGATCATCCCGGAGGTGCTCTCAGTCAACAAGGCGAAACGTCCGCCGGACAGCGTGCCGTTCGTGATGCCGACAGTGTGCCCTGCATGCGGTTCGCCTGTCGTGCGTGACGAAGACGGCGTGGCTTTGCGTTGTACAAGCCCCGAGTGCCCGGCGCAGAGACTGCGCAACATTGCGCACTTTGCATCCCGCGAGGCAATGGACATTGAGGGGCTTGGCGTTTCCGTGTGCGAAAGCCTCATTGCAGCCGGACTTGTCAATTCTGCGGCAGATCTATATTACCTTGAGCCGCAGTCGGTCGCACAGCTGGAGCGCATGGGCAAAAAGTCGGCGGAAAACCTCATTGCATCAATCGAAAACAGCAAGAGTGCTGGACTGGCGCGCCTTGTGTGCGCATTCGGCATACGCCAGGTCGGGCAGAAAGCCGCCAAGGTGCTTGCCGCGCATTTTGCCGATCTCGACAGCCTCATCGCTGCCGACGCTGAGGCGCTCACAGCGCTGCCTGACATCGGAGAGATCACGGCGGGCTTTATAACCGAGTGGTTTTCCCTGCCGCAGTCCATGCATCTCATCGGTCGTCTGCGCGATGCCGGCGTGAGCTTCGACAGCCGCGAGGAGAGGCGCGACAGCCGCTTTGCCGGGATGACATTCGTGCTCACCGGCACTCTGGAGCATTTTACCCGCGACGAGGCGTCGGCTATCATCGAAAGCTTCGGCGGTAAGTCTGCTTCCTCCGTGTCGAAGAAGACCAGCTATGTTCTTGCGGGGGAAAATGCCGGCAGCAAGCTCGCAAAGGCTGAAAGCCTTGGCGTTCCAATAATCAGCGAGCCGGATTTTGCCGCGATGATACAGTGATATAAAGTTCAATTAACCGCCGGGGCAGCTCAGCCCCGGCGGTTAACACCATGCCCGTGACTGACATATTATGTACCGAGAGAATTCCAGCATCTCTCTCATTTACATCAGGGAGGAATTATCTTGGCACAGAAGTCCGACAATGCTTACAGATACGGCACACTGCCTGAAAACGCACCGCTCGCGGCGGCATATGTCCCGATGCAGCGTTCGGCAACCCCGGCGTATGAGGCTTCGGAAGCGCTCTCGCGCGGAACACTTTTTCCCGGCTTGGATCTGCCGTTTATGAATATAGTCAACAACGCCGCTGCAAAAACACCGGAGACAGAGCTTCAGGCAGTGTGCTTTGTTGCGCATGAGCTTGCCCTCTATCTCGACACTCATCGTGATGATGCGGAGGCGTTTGCCATGTATCAGACATTTCTTGCCCTGCGTCGCGAGGCGCAGGAGCGCTACGTCCAGCGCTGCGGTCCGCTGACTCATGCGGATATGCTCAATATGCCGTCATACGTATGGCTTGATGATCCATGGCCTTGGGACTATGAACGGAAAGCGGAGGGCTGAGAAATGTTTGTATATGAAAAGAAGCTGCAATATCCGGTGAGAATAAAAAACACCAACCCAGCCCTTGCAAAGTTCATCATATCTCAGTATGGCGGTCCGCATGGCGAGCTTGGCGCGTCGTTAAGGTATCTCAGCCAGCGTTACTCGATGCCTTACCCGGAATTGAAAGGACTGTTGACAGACATTGGCACGGAAGAGCTGGGGCATCTTGAAATAATAGGAACGATCGTCCATCAGCTCACCCGTGATATGACTCCAAACGAGATAAAGAAGGCCGGGTTTGACACGTATTTTGTCGATCACACCGCCGGAGTGTATCCGCAGGCGGCATCCGGCACACCGTGGGATGCATCCGGCATGGCAGTCACAGGAGACGTGATAGCCGATCTCAATGAAGACCTAAGCGCCGAGCAGAAGGCGCGCGTGACATATGACAACATTCTTCGCCTTTGTGATGATCCCGACGTAAACGATGTCATACGCTTCCTGCGCGAGCGCGAAATTGTGCATTATCAGCGCTTTGGCGAGGGTCTGCGCCTTGTAATGGACAGACTGGATAAGAAAAACATCTACGCCGTCAACCCGGCGTTTGACAGATAGCGGCACGACATATTTGGGAGGCAGGACAGGGAAGTGCAGCACCCTTGTCCTGCTTTGCCGAGATGATTGTCATGTTTCACGAAATTTTTACTCAGTGTGCATTCGTATTTTGGAGAAAACTGACGCTTGACACCGACAGAATACGTGACTATAATTAGCACATAATTCAAAAGCAGTTAAACCTGTGATGAAGAGTAGTAAGCTTGCAGAAGCCGCTGTGCAGAGAGCCGTGGGTGGTGTGATTACGGTCGCGCGGTGTGGGCTGAATGGACTTCTGAGGGCGGCTTGAACGGGCGTAAGCCTCAGTAGATGCCGACGGAAACCCGAACCGTTATCTTATTGGGGCACGTATGATGGTACGTGTAAGCGAGTGGGCGTTTTTTCGAAAACGTCAATTTGGGTGGTATCGCAGGAGTGTGCAGCTCTTGTCCCATGGATGGGACAGGGGGCTGTTTTTTTTATTATGCAAAACCATGAGTGAGATTTTGTTCCCCTACACTTCAAATCAAGGTCGTCGGCAGCGACCCCTCCATCTCCGCCCAAAATCAAAATTACGGTCTATGAACCGAAAATGGAGGAAAAACCAATGAAAAACATCACTATCCGTAAGACTATCGCCGCGCTTCTCGCCGCTGTAATGTGCTTGGCGCTCGCCGCCTGCGGCAGCACCCCTGCCGCGGCACCTGCATCAGCCGAGCCTGCTGCCGAGAGCGCTGCCCCCGCAGAAGAAAGCGGCGCCGTTTACACCGTTGGGCTGTGCAACTATGTTGATGATGCTTCTCTCAATCAGATCGTTGAGAACATCCAGACCCGCCTTGTCGAGATAGGTGAGGAGCAGGGCGTGACGTTCAATGTGCTTTACGATAACTGCAACGCTGACGCGAGCGTTATGGAGCAGATCATAGCCGACTTTCTAGCCGACAAGGTCGACCTCATGATAGGCGTTGCCACGCCGGTCGCCATGCGCATGCAGACCGCAACCGAGGACAGCGGTACGCCTGTCGTTTTCGCTGCCGTGTCTGACCCTGTTGCCGCCGGTCTTGTTGAATCTCTTGACGCTCCGGGCGCGAACATCACAGGCACTTCCGATTTTCTTGACACCACCGCCGTCATGAACCTTATCTTCGCACTCAACCCCGATGCAAGCAAGATCGGCCTTCTCTACGATCAGGGGCAGGATTCCTCCGCCACGGCTATCGCCGCAGCAAAGGCGCACCTTGACGAGCTGGGAGTTGAATACGTTGAGCGCACTGGCACTACTACCGATGAAATCATGCTTGCGGCAGACGCTCTCATTGCCGACGGCGTTGATGCAGTCTTCACCCCGCAGGATAACACAGTCATGACAGCAGAGCTGTCCATTTACGAGAAGTTTGCTTCCGCCGGCATCCCGCAGTTCACAGGTGCTGATTCCTTCGCCCTTAACGGCGCGTTCCTTGGCTACGGCGTTGACTATGCAAACCTTGGCGTTGAGACCGCCAACATGGTCGCCGACATTCTCATCAACGGCGCAGATCCGGCAGTTACTCCCGTCAAGACCTTCGACAACGGCACGGCAACAATAAACACCGACACCTGCGCCGAGCTTGGTTTAGACTATGCCGAGGTCGAGGCAAAGTTTGCTCCTCTGTGCACCAGCGTGAAGGAGATCACAACTGCCGAGAGCTTCGGAGATACTCAGGGCTGAGGCATGAGCAATGGATATTTCTTCGCTGATCTCCCTTGGTCAGACAGCGCTTGAGCTGGGGCTGACCTGCTCGCTGACGGCACTTGCGCTGTATCTGAGCTACTCCATGCTCAACGTCTGCGATATGTCCACCGACGGCTGCTTCACTCTTGGCGCCGCCGTCGGCGCCGTCGTTGTGCTTGCGGGTCACCCATGGCTGTCGCTTGGTGCGGCAATGGCAGCGGGCGTATGCTCCGGCTTCATTGTTGCGCTGCTGCAAACACGCATGGGCATCAACAGCCTTCTTGCCGGTATTATTGTCAATACAGCGCTGTATTCCATAAATATTGCCGTAATGGGCGGCTCGTCGCTCCTGAATCTCAACAAGGCGGACACTGTCTACACGTACGCGAAAGCAGCGCTTGCCAACACTGCGCTTGCGGGGAGCTATAAGCTGGTGATCTCCGCCTCGGCAGTCATCCTTGCGCTCATCCTGCTTACGTTTTTTTTACGTACCCGACTGGGTCTGGCTATCCGTGCAACCGGGGACAACCCCATAATGGTCCGTTCATCGTCCATCAACCCTGCGTTTACCACAACAGTCGGACTCTGCGCGGCAAACTCTCTCACAGCGCTGTCGGGCTGCCTCATGGCGCAGGCGCAGAAGGCTGTTGACATCAACCTCGGCACGGGCATGGTAACCATCGCGTTGGCGTCGCTGCTCATCGGCGGCACTGTCATGGGGCGCGGCGGCGTTTTCAAGCGCGCCGTCGGCGTTGTGCTGGGCTCGGTGATCTTCCGGCTTGTGTACACTGTCGCACTGCGGCTGAATATGCCTGCATTCATGCTCAAGCTCGTCTCCTCGGTGATCGTGGTGCTCGCAATATCCGTGCCATATCTCCAGCGGCAGATGCCGCTTCTCAAGCGGCGCATGGGGAAAGGAGAGACCCACTCATGCTGACCCTGTCTCATATATCCAAAACATTCAATCCCGGCACAGTCAACGAAAAAAAAGCGCTGACCGATCTGTCGCTCCATCTTGATCCCGAAGATTTCGTCACCATTATCGGCGCAAACGGCGCCGGCAAGTCTACACTTTTCAACGCAATTGCCGGAAGCTTCTTTACAGACTCGGGATCTATAACGCTCGACGGAGAGGACATCACCTTCATGCCGGAGTATAAGCGCGCCCGGCGGATAGGACGTCTTTTTCAGGATCCTATGTCCGGCAGCGCACCCGGCATGACAATTGAAGAAAACCTCGCCCTTGCCGCAGGGCGCGGCGGATGGCTTGCCCATATCGGCAGTGCAGATCGCGAGCTTTTCCGCGAAAAGCTCGCCCAGCTCGGCATGGGACTTGAGGACAGACTCCGTCAGCCTGTCGGACTGTTGTCCGGCGGTCAGCGTCAGGCGCTCACGCTCATGATGGCGACGATCGTTCCTCCGAAACTCCTGATGCTTGATGAGCACACGGCGGCGCTTGACCCCGGCACTGCGGGAAAGGTGCTTGAGCTGACAAAGAAGATCGTCGATGAAAACAAATTGACGTGCCTGATGATAACGCACAACATGCAGTCTGCGCTTGAGCTTGGCAACCGGACGCTTATGATGGACTCTGGCCGCATCATACTTGACGTCGGAAATGAGGAGCGAAACGGTCTGACCGTTGGCGATCTCCTTGAACGCTTCAGGGTTGGCGTCGGCAAGGCGCTCGACAACGACCGGATGCTGCTTTCATAGCGCTTTACGTCGCAAAAATTTATTTACAAGTGCATCAGATTATAGTATACTCTCTCTGTTATTTGGCTTTTATCCCAATATAAATGACGGAGGAGTATATTTTTTATTATGCCTAGAATGGTAGGGACAACGTCCAGAGGTCTGCGCGCACCCATTATCCGCGAGGGTGATGATCTCTCCGAAATCGTGACCGGCTGTGTCATGCAGGCGCAGTCCAACGGCGAGCTCGAGGTTGGCGACAGAGATATTATAGCGATGACAGAGGCCATCGTTGCCCGCGCTCAGGGCAACTACGCAACGGTCGATGACATTGCAGAGGATGTCCGCACGAAGCTCGGCGGAGAAACAGTAGGCGTTATTTTTCCAATTCTCAGCCGCAACCGCTTTGCGATCTGCCTGCGCGGCATCGCCAAGGGCGCAAAGAAGGTAGTGCTCATGCTGTCATATCCCTCGGACGAGGTCGGCAACCATCTGATTTCACAGGATATGCTTGACGAGAAGGGCATTGACCCTTACCGCGATGTGCTGACGCTTGAAAAATACAGAGAGCTCTTTGGTTATCCGAAGCATCCGTTCACCGGCATGGACTATGTTGCCTATTACACGGATCTCATCCGTGAGTGCGGTGCAGAGGCGGAGGTGATTTTTGCAAACGATGCACGCGCGATTCTTGGTTATACGAAAAATGTCATAAACTGTGATATTCACACCCGCGAGCGCACAAAACGCATCCTCAAGGCTGCCGGGGCTGAGCGTGTTTTTGGTCTTGACGATATTCTCATTGCGCCTGTGAACGGCAGCGGCTTCAACGAGAAATTCGGGCTTCTCGGCACAAACAAGGCGACAGAGGACAAGGTCAAGCTCTTCCCGCGCGAATGTCAGGAGCTTGTGGATGACATTCAGCAGCGTATGCTCAATCTCACCGGCAAGCACGTTGAGGTCATGGTCTATGGCGACGGCGCTTTCAAAGACCCCGTGGGCAAAATATGGGAGCTTGCCGATCCGACGGTCTCTCCGGCGTACACTGCGGGACTTGAGGGTACGCCAAACGAGCTGAAGCTCAAGTACCTTGCGGACAATAATTTTGCTTCTCTCACAGGCGAGGCGCTGCGAGACGCGATAAAGGACGAGATAAAGAAGAAGGACGGCAGCCTCGTGGGGCAGATGGTGTCTGAGGGGACGACTCCGCGCCGTCTGACCGACCTTATCGGCTCACTGTGCGATCTCACATCCGGCAGCGGCGACAAGGGCACGCCGATAGTCTATATTCAGGGATATTTTGATAACTATACCGCGGAATAAAATCCGCACCATACATCCCCCGAGAGGGGGATGAGTGCTTTCACTTTTGATTACGGAGGACTTTGCGATGACAGAGAAAGCAAACCGCATACCGGAGCTTTTCGGTAGTATGGTGTTCAATGAGCGCGCGATGGAGCGCTATGTGCCCGCCGCTGCGATGCAGGGCTGGCGCGACAGTCTTAAAACCGGAAAGCCGCTGCCGCTGTCGGTCGCGAATGACATTGCGGACGCGATGAAAACCTGGGCGCTGGAGCGCGGAGCGACGCATTATACGCATTGGTTCCAGCCGATGACCGGCATTACCGCCGAGAAGCACGACAGCTTTATCAAAAATGCCGGCGGAGGCCGCGTGATAATGGATTTCTCCGGATCTCAGCTTGTCTGCGGCGAGCCGGACGCCTCCAGCTTTCCCACAGGCGGACTGCGCGCCACATTCGAGGCCCGCGGCTACAGCGCATGGGATCCCACAGCGTTTGCGTTCATAAAGGACGGGAGCCTGTGCATCCCGACAGTGTTCTGCTCGTACGGCGGCGCGGCACTTGACAAGAAAACGCCGCTGCTGCGCTCAATGGAGTCTGTCAACCGCGAGGCGCTGCGCGTGCTGCGCCTTTTCGGCGACAAGGAAGTCGAGCGCGTAACGCCGCAGGTCGGTGCGGAGCAGGAGTATTTCCTTATTGACCGCAATATGTTCAATAAGCGTGAGGATCTGCGCCTTTGCGGCAGAACGCTCTTCGGCACAAAACCCCCTAAAGGGCAGGAGCTGGACGACCATTATTTTGGCGTCATCCGTCCCCGCGTGGCGGAGTATATGCGCGATCTGGATGAAGAGCTGTGGAAGCTTGGCGTGCTCGCAAAGACAAAGCATAATGAGGTCGCGCCGGCACAGCACGAGATGGCGCCCATATACACGGACGCCAATACGGCAAGCGATCAGAACCAGCTCGTCATGGAGACGATGAAAAAGGTTGCGGAGCGCCATGGCATGGTGTGCCTGCTGCATGAAAAGCCCTTTGCGGGCGTGAACGGATCTGGCAAGCACATCAACTGGTCGCTGTCCACCGATACCGGTTTGAACCTCTTTTCTCCCGGAAAGACCCCCAGCCAGAACGCTGCATTTCTGCTTTTTCTGGCGGCTTTCGTAAAGGGTGTTGACGAGTATCAGGAGCTTCTTCGCTGCTCGGTCGCGTTTGCCGGTAATGACCATCGCCTTGGAGCGCAGGAAGCGCCTCCTGCGATTATCTCCGTGTTCCTTGGGGCAGAGCTGGAGGGGATAATCGACGCTATAATCGACGAGCGCGGATATTCCGAGCCTGAACACCGCACACTGCGCATAGGCGTGGACGTGCTGCCCGCCATTCCGCAGGATACAACCGACCGAAACCGCACATCGCCGCTGGCATTCACCGGCAATAAGTTTGAATTTCGCATGGCTGGCTCAAGCCAGTCCATAGCCGGACCTGTTACCGTGCTGAACGCCATCATGGCGGATGAGTTAAGCCGGTTTTCGGCGGAGCTGGAGGACGCTGACAACTTCAATGATGCTCTGCACTGCCTTATAAAGAAAGCGTTCACCGACCACCGCCGTATTGTCTTCAACGGCAACGGCTATGACAGTGCTTGGATTGCCGAGGCGAAGCGCCGCGGTCTTGCAAATCTGCGCAATACTGCCGAAGCGCTGCCGACATATATACTGCCCAAGAACATTGAGCTTCTGACCCGCCAAGGCGTGTACACATACGAAGAGATCATGGCGCGCCATGGTATTCACATCGAAAAATTCTGCAAGGTCATCCATATCGAGGCGGCGACGCTTGTGGACATTGTGCAGCACGGCATAATCAGCGCTGTGTCCGAGTACGAGGAGAAGCTTTGCAGCACCATCGCGGCAAAATACGCTGCCATTCCCGGCGCACCCCATCATGTGGAGACTTCACTTGTTAATGCGCTGTGCATTCTCAATGATGAGCTTCTTGAAAAGACTGTGGAACTCAAAACCGCGATTGAGACCGTCAATCCGAATGCCGCAGCTGAGGAGCTGCTTGACTATTATCACAATCAGGTTGAGAAAAAGACCGCAGAGGTGCGTGCGGTCATCGACAAGCTGGAGCTTCTTACCGCAACAAAATACTGGTCTTATCCTACGTTTACGGAGCTTTTGTTCTCTGTATGAAACCGCATAAACATCAAGGCTCGCCGCAGACTGCGGCGAGCCTTGATGTTTTTAAAGTCCGGCTTCGGGGAGGCAGTGCATCTGCGTCACGCCGAGCACGCGGAAGCCTTCCGCGCTGCACTTGAGCGAGCGCAGACCGAAATCTGCGGCGCGCAGACGTATATAGAGCGAAATAGACTTCGCGTCCCCGCAGCCGGGCGGGAACTGACTGATATGGTTTTTGAATATCGCGTCAAGCTGGCGTTTAACGTAACCTGTGGTCTTTATATACTGCGTGGGCTTTGCCGTCATATAGTAGGCGAGCGCTGCTACCGGCGCGCCTGCTGCGCCGTAACCGGTCATTATCTCTTCGTATGGCGCAAGATATGCCGCGCGGCGCGCACATTCGCCAACATTCAGGTGGTCAACATGACACTCGCTTGTGACGCAGGGATCCGGTGCGAACACGACCTCAGGCTTGAATTCGCCTATAACACGACAAATGCTGCGAAAAAGGTCGTCTCTCGCATAAAATCCGCCGTCAGTCAGATCGAGAAAGCGCACGTCATGCACTCCAAGTGCGGCGGCTGACTTTTCAGCCTCGCCACGCCGCCGCGCGGCGAGAGCCTCAGGCAGCATGGGTGATGCGAGATTCGCGCTGCCATATCGCCCGTCAGTGCAGACGAGAAAGCACATGTCCTTTCCCTCAGACGCAAGCTTCGCCGCCGTTGCGCCTGCGCCTATCTCAATATCGTCCGGGTGCGGACCGATGAAAAGAAAGCGTTGGAAACGCTCTATTTTCGGCGCTGGGGCGGCAAGCTTAACCGCAAGGCTGCTGATACTCATGCCTCGGCTCCCTTGTGCGCGGCAAGCTGCGCGCAGATGCGGTCATATTCGTTTTCGTCGAGCTTATAATGCTTTTTATAAAGCACGTAGGACACAAACATGAAAATAAACGGCACAATCGTGATGCAAACGAGAAGTCCGAACTTCTGCCCGGGCTGCACTTTGGTGATAACGTCCGCAATCTCGCCGAGCTTTGCCGCCTCGCTCAGCTCGCCCATGGATGTGAGCTGCTCCAGCTCTGATATTTCGTTGGTGTAATTGAGCACGCCAAAGACAATGTAGCATATATAGGTTATAACGGAGACAAGAGCGGAGGAAAGCTTTGTCAGGAAGGGGCGGAGCGACGCGATGATCGCCTCGTCGCGTTCGCCGCGCGTCAGCTCGTTATATTCAACCGTGTTGAGAATGGAGATCATCATTATAAGATAGAAGCTGTACTGCCCGAAGTTTGCGAGCATATAGCCCGCAGTCATCAGCCAGCATTTGAGCGCAGGAGAGGAGGACGGCATGAACGCCCCGACAAAGAACATCACCGCATAGCCCGCAGCGGCGGTGACTGTCATCACGCCCATGAACGGCTTTCTGTTTATTTTCCGGGAAATCGCAGGATAGAATACCATAAGCACAGCCGTCGCCGCAAGACCGAACGTGGAAAAGTTGGAGTAATATCCGCCCTGGTAGCCAAGGTCAAAATACAGATACGTCGAGCCGAGCCCTCCAAGCACCACGCCGTTGCCTATCTGCTGGATAAGAAAAATCAGCGCGATCCACAAAAGCTGGTCATTGCCACCGATCGTGCCAATGATCTTCTTGAAGCTCACAGGAGGCACGTTTTCCTTCTCATAGTCGCGGTTCTCGCGCACGCCGAACACCGTGAAGCACATGAAGAGAGGCGCAATGATGCATATGACAAGCGCAATGCGTCCGAAAGCATAGCTCGCCGAGCCGCCGAGCGTACCTGCGCCGGTGGTAAAGCGCGGGATAAGGAAGCCCGCAAGAGCGCCGCCGATCCCGGCAAAAAGCGTCGCGCGAGAGGTGAACTGATTGCGCACGTGTGAATCCCGACCGAGGGATGGGATCATGCCCCAATATGAGATGTCATGCATTGTGTAAGTGATACTGTACATGAAATATATCACGCCGAAAAACCAGATAAAGCTCCACCCATGCAAATCGGTGTTGAACGCGAGGTACACCACCACGGAGGTCGAGAGGATGCCGATGACCAGCCACGGCTTGAATTTGCCCCATTTTGTGCGCGTGCGCTCAATAATATTGCCCATGATGGGGTCGTTGAGCGCGTCGAAAATGCGGGCGCCGACCATGATGACCGTTATCGCGGCAAGCTGCGCCGCATTGAGCTTGCGTGTGAAAAGTATGTAGGTAAGGATAAAATTTGTGAAGAGATTGTATATCATGTCTCTTCCGACTGTGCCCAGAGGGTACATTATTAGGTTTCTTTTTCGCAGTCTGAGCTCTTTGTCCATGGTGACGGCATCCTTTCATAGTGCTTGTTGTGTTTTCTTTAATAATTATACCATGTTTCTCGCTGCACAGCTATAATATTTTGAAAATATTGAAGAACAAATGGCAGAGCGTCGTATCTGCTCTGCCGCTGTTGGTAAGCTCCTGTTAACCGAGGGTATCAGCGCTTTCCGAAAAATATCCGCGCGTGATCCTCGCCGCTTCGCCGCCAAGAAGCACAAGCGCTGCAAGATTCGGTATTGCCATAAGCCCGTTAAGGGTATCTGAAATGTCCCACATAAGCGCACCCGCCCCCGTTGCGCCGAAAAAACAGGACAGAACGAAAACGAGCTTATAGATCTCCTGCGCTGTACCGCTGCCGCCGGTGAGGTAGGCAAGACAGCTCTCACCATAGTAACTCCAGCATACGATGCTGGAAATGGCGAAGAGAATGAGACTGAATTTTATAATACGCCCGCCGAAGCCACCGGGAATAACAGCGTCAAACGCCGCTGATGCCGCCGCACCGCCGGAGGAGAAGACCGAAACGCCGCCCGGCGTATCAAGCACGCCTGACAGCAGCATGGCAAACGCCGTGATCGTGCAGACGACAAATGTATCCGCAAACACTTCAAAAATGCCCCACATTGCCTGCTCGCACGGTTCGTCCGCAGAGGAGGCGGCGTGGGCGATGGGCGCAGAGCCAAGCCCTGCTTCGTTGGAAAATATGCCGCGTGCAAAGCCCTGCCTCATCGCGCGCATCATTCCGCACCCCAATATGCCGCCGCCCGCTGCGCGCAGGGAGAACGCCTCGCGCACGATGCGCATGAGCATTGCCGGGATCTCCGCAGCGCGCACGATAACGATGAAAAGCCCCGCCAGCAGATAGAAAACAGTCATTGCTGGCACAAGGTACGATGTCAACGCGCCGATCCGTTTTATCCCGCCGATGATAATCAGTCCGACAGTCAGCGCAAGCAGGAGACCTGTCAAAGTATTTTCTGTGCCCCAAAGTTCGTGCGCCGCACCGGCAATTTCGCTGCTCTGCGCCATGTTCCCGATACCGAAGCTCGCAGCGCATCCAAGTGCGGCAAAGCACACTGCAAGCCATCGCCACTCCTTGCCAAGTCCCTGCTCTATGTAATACATTGCGCCGCCGCGGCGCGTTCCGTCCGGAGCGATGAAGCGGTATCGCACGGCAAGAACGATCTCCGCATATTTTGTGCACATGCCGAAGAATGCGGATATCCACATCCAGAATACCGCACCGGCACCGCCGGAAAACATCGCCAACGCAACACCCGCGATATTGCCCGTCCCGACTGTGCCCGCGAGCGCTGTGGTCATTGCCTGAAAAGGCGTAAGCTCACCGCCTGAGCTGATTTCGCGCTTTTGAAAAAGCGAACCGAGAGTGTGTCTGAAGACAATGCCAAGTCTGAGCTGGACAAATCCGGTCTTCAAAGAGAGATACACGCCCGCTGCGATAAATAAAGCGAGCATGACAGGACCCCACACAAAGTCGCTGAGGGCATTGTTTATCAGGATCATGGTGTTCAGGCGCATCACTCCGGCTCATCCAGTTTATATAGGATATGCCTTCACAGCGCTTTGATATGCACAATGTTGCATAAAATCCCGTTGCTGTATGCATGGGTGTAGGCATCGTATTCACTGCGGCTTATGCAGTATCTGCGTCCCCAGGACGACACGGTCAGCCACTCATCGTCAATAGCTGTGACGCTCATATAGTGCGCCTTGACTGCGCCGATGCGCTTGCGGCTGCCGTCCGGCAGGCGTGCATACAGTCCAAGCCGGTTATTTTGCCAGAAGCGCGGCATATTCGGACCGACGGCAATAATAGCAGGGAGGTCGGCATCGATCATCGTCTCTATACTGTGCCATAGCTCGCTGTAACGCACGCCCCAATGCGCTCGCATTGGGTATCTATAAGTACGGAAAAAAAGATTCATACCGCATACCAGCCCAATTCCGTTTATCCCGAACGGGGGAGTGAGAGGGAAATATTTCCGAGATAGTGTTTTCAGCGCGGCATTATAATCCTTCAGCGGGATGGGGAGCGTCTGTCCAAATCCGTCAAAAAGCGTGCATTTGCAACCTGGTCGATTGCGGTGGGCATATATGAAAAGGTCTGCGGCTGCCACAACTCCGCAGCCGCATTTTTTTATAACTGCACTGTCGGAGAGAAGCTGGCTTCCCCCGTATGTAAGAAGACCGTTGCTGTCAACGGCGGGTATAGGGTGCTGCAATCTGCGCTCGACCATTTCTTCACCATCCATGAATTGATTTGCGTTTTTGTTGTTATGGCAGAGCACCGCACAATACGTCTGCGGCATTATGCGGTGCTTTTTATATTTTATCCGCAGTGTACAAAAATTGCAAGATTAGATTGACGGAACAGGTTTTGACGAATATAATACAGCCGTAGAAGGAAATATACTCCGTCAAAAAGGAGATAGAAATATGAATGGAATTTTCGATTTTCTGCGCAGCGAGGGAATAGAAGAGACAACGCTCACGCATCTTGAGGATTTTCGCCGCCAATATCCTGTGAATGACACGCAGACATACCGCGTGCCGCAGCCCAAGTATCGCTATTACGGCGCAGAGGTCTGGCGCAAGGCGCTTGCTGCGTTGTTGGCAGGTGAGAACCTGCTGCTCGTCGGGCCGAAGGCAACCGGCAAGAACGTACTTGCGGAGAACCTTGCCGCCGTGTTCGCCCGTCCGCAGTGGGACATCTCGTTTTATCTGAACACCGATGCCGCATCGCTCATCGGCACGGACACGTTCAAAAACGGGGAGGTGACGTTCCGCCGCGGTCCGATCTATCAGTGTGCCGCTGAAGGCGGCTTTGGGGTGCTCGACGAGATAAACATGGCGAAGAACGAATCGCTTTCCGTGCTGCATGCCACGCTTGATTTCCGCCATATTATTGACGTGCCCGGCTACGACCGCATTGAGCTTGCCCCATGCACACGCTTTATCGCCACAATGAACTACGGATATGCCGGAACAAGAGAGATAAACGAGGCGCTTGCTTCGCGCTTTATGGTCATCAACATGCCGGTAATCTCCGCGGACAACCTTGAAAAGCTCATGCTTGCACAGCATCCTGCGCTCCGTCAGGAATATGCGCATCAGCTTGCAGAGCTTTTTCAGGAGCTTCGGGCAAAGTGCGACAGCTCTGAAATCTCCACAAAGGCGCTCGATCTGCGCGGTCTGCTCGCCGCGGTTGGTCTGACACAGCAGGGACTGACGCTTGACGAGGCGCTGGAGATGGGTATTGTCAATAAGAGCTTTGACGATTTCGAGCGTCAGCTCGTATCCGACGTTATCGCTGCGCGCATCCCCGCCGGGCTGGACGAGAGCAAGCTATTCAACAAATAAATGGTCACTATATCGGAGCTTCAGAAGAAGCGCGCTTTAAATATTATATGGAACTGCGCGGGGCGCTATGATTTTCAACCGGATTTTAAGGCGTATGACAGCGAGGGCAATGCTGACCTCTACTGGAACTGCATTCTCGGCGCGGCAAGAAAGCATTATGACTATGCACAGTTTGTGCCGCTTTTTCGCGCGTTTGAGCAGTATGAGGAGGCGGACGAATACGAGGGTCTTTTTTGGCTGGGGCTGGAGAACAGCATCTATCAGCTTGAGCTTCCGCAGCGCCCTGCGCTTGCCGGGCTGCGCGCCAGCTATGCCCGTGCCGCTGTGAAAAGCTTTGCCGGGCACGATGATTACCATTTATATGAGGCTCTCAGCCTCGCGCATTTCATGCGTGTACTCGGCAAAGAACCGGAGCTGAACGGTTATGACCGGAAGCTGCTGGACGAGCTGGAATTCACGCCGGACATGACCACGGAGGAAATCGTTGCGCGCACAAAGCAGCTCTTTGAATGCTGGTTTCAAATAAGCACAGAGGAGCGCAGGCGCGCTAAACGGCATCTCATAACCCCGGCGCTGCATAAGCGCGGCAAAAAGCAGGGGAGCGGCGCATTTCATAAGTTCGGCATAGGCATCGCCGAGCATCCGGAGAACGCCTACGGCGGCTCAGGCGCTGGGCAGCAGCAGGATGTGCAGCTGCGCACAAAGATGACCGAAAGCGAGCTGCGTGAATTCATGGAGACTAAATACGGTAAAAGCGCGTTCTCTCCGCGGCAGACAAATGACATGGAGAAAAAGCTCTGCGCCGGCAGTCACGCCATGTGCCACCTGCTTTTTACGCGCGGAGATCGACCGGATGCTGCAAAGATACAAAACGGTTTTGAGGCGCTTTCGCGTCAGCGCGAGGCGGCGCAGATAGAAAAAAACCGCGCCAGCTATGCCGCGCGGCGCGCGCAAAACCGCCTTGCAATATCAAAGCTGACCGCGAAGATACAGAATTCTGTTCTGCTGCATCTTCAGCCAGCGCCGGTTAAGGCAAACTCCGGGCGGATAAACGGGACGCTTGCCTGGCGCGCTGCGGTACTGAACGATGAAAAGGTGTTCATAAAAAACGAGCAGGACGATATGGGCGATCTTTCCGTTGATATTCTGCTCGACGCTTCAACCTCGCAGAAATCACGGCAGGAAATTGTCTCGGCGCAGGGGTATATGATAGCCGAAAGCCTCACGGCATGCTCTATACCGTGCCGAGTGATGTCATTTTGCTCAATGACGGGTTATACGATCGTACGTATCTTCCGCGATTATGATAAACCGCAGGATAACCGGCGTATATTTGAATATGTTTCCAACGGCTGCAACCGCGATGGACTTGCGATCTCAGCCGCGCACTACCTGATGAATTCGTCCTCATATGAGCACAAGCTGCTGATTGTCCTTTCGGATGTGAAGCCGAACGACGTTGTGAAGATACCGTCGAAGACGGGCGGAGAGGCAGAGCCGTACGAGCAGGCTGCGGGCGTCACCGACAGCGCGCTTGAGGTGCGCCGCGCACGGGCGGACGGAATATCCGTTGTCTGCGTTTTCACGGGCGACGACGAGGATCTGCCCTCGGCAAAGACCGTTTATGGGCGCGACTTTGCACGCATACAATCGCTGGATATGCTCGCGGATACGGTGGGCAAGCTGATACAAAACCAGATAAAAAACTTGTAAGACGGCAAAAGAGCACACGGATGACAAAGAATCCGTGTGCTCTTTTTAGCCATCACTTCGCGCCGTACAGCGGCAGCACCTGCATTATAAGCTCCACGCAGCCGTCCTCACCAAGCTTTTCCGAGTCGAGAGACAGATCATACGCCCCCGCATCGCGCCATTCCTCACCGGTATAGTAGTGATAGTACGCGGCGCGGCGCTTATCCTCAACACGGATATGCCGCGCGACCTCGCGCTCTGACCACGCCAGGGAATAGGACGCGACGCGGGCTATGCGGCTTTCAAGCGGGGCGTGAATAAATACGCGCAGCACGCCGTCAACACCGTCAAGCAGGTAGTTCCCGCAGCGCCCAAGGATAATGCAGCTCTCCTGTTGGGCAAGCTCTTTTATTATTTTTGCCTGAAAAGCGAAGAGATTGGCTGTGGATATATAATCGTCGCTGTCCGGAGGAAGGATATCACCGGTGTATACCTTTTCCGCCGCGGAGATCATTTGTCTGAAGCCGATGCGCTCGTCCGCCCGCCCGAACAAGCCTTCGTTTATTCCGCTCACCTCTGATGCGCGGCGAAGGAGGTCACGGTCATAATAAGGCACATTCAGCGCGTCCGACAGCTTTCTTGTGATGTTGTGCCCGCCGCTGCCGGTCTCACGTGCGACGGTTATTATGAATTTTCCCATATGCACACCTCTCCTTATGCACCGAGGTACGCCTTGCGTACCCGGTCATCCTCGGCGAGTTCAGCCGCATTTCCGGACATGGATATTTTGCCTGTCTCCAGCACATATGCCCTGTCAGACACGGCAAGTGCCATCTTTGCGTTCTGCTCGACAAGAAGAATAGTTATCCCGCTCTCGTGCAGCTCCCGGATAATGGCAAATATTTCTTTCACCAGAAGCGGCGAAAGCCCCATTGACGGCTCGTCCATAAGAACGATCGACGGATCCGTCATCAGCGCGCGCCCGGTGGCAAGCATCTGCTGTTCACCGCCGGAGAGCGTTCCGGCGAGCTGACGGCGGCGCTCCCTTAACCGCGGAAAATGTGAGTACACCATCTCAAGGTTTTTGTTAATCTTTTGAGCGTCGCGGATAATGTACGCGCCCATGCGCAGATTTTCCTCAACCGTCATGCGTGCGAACACATGACGCCCCTCGGGAACATGTGCAAGCCCGAGCGAGATTATCCTGTCGGGCGGAGTCTTTTGCAGGTTGTGTCCGTCCAGCTCGATCGTGCCGGAGGCGGAGGGGATAAGCCCGGAGATAGCGTGCAGCGTTGTGGTTTTACCGGCGCCGTTTGCACCGATCAGAGAGACAAGCTCTCCCTGCTCAACGTTCAGAGATATGCCCTTTATCGCGTGCACCGCGCCGTAGAACACATTCAGATCCTTTATCTCAAGCATTTTTATCTCCTCCTCATGTGCCAAGATACGCCGCGACGACCCTGGGGTTCTTCGCAATCTCTTCCGGAAGACCGGCGGCGATCGTCTGCCCATAGTCTATCACCTGTATACGCTGGCATACGTTCATCACGAGCGACATGTCGTGCTCAATGAGCAATATCGCCACGCCAAAGCGGTCGCGTATCGTGTTGATGCAGTCAACGAGCTCGGCAGTCTCCGTGGGGTTCATGCCGGCGGCCGGTTCATCAAGCAACAGCACCTTCATATCTGTTGCAAGCGCTCTGGCAATCTCCAGCTTGCGCTGGCGACCGTATGGGAGACCCGATGCCGGCACATCCGCCACATCGTCAAGCCGGCACAGCTTCAAAAGCTCCATGGCTTTCTCTGTCGTCTCGCGTTCAGCCTTCCAGAACTTCGGTGTGCGCAAGCTGGCGTCAAAGAGATTATAATGTATATCTTTGGTAAACGCCGCTTTGACATTTTCGATAACCGTCATATCTTTGAAAAGCCGAATGTTCTGGAACGTGCGTGCGATTCCTGCCTCGACGAACTGGTACGATTTTTTGCCGTTGAGGGGCACGCCGTTGAGCATGACAGTGCCCTCGGTTGGCACATAAACGCCCGTAAGCAGATTAAAAACCGTGGTCTTGCCGGCGCCGTTCGGACCGATTAGCCCGACAAGCTCGCCCTCATATATTTTTATGTTGAAGTCATTGACTGCCTTGAGACCGCCGAAGCTTATGCCGAGTTTGCGCGTTTCAAGCACGGGAACCCTTTCGCTTTCAGCCATGGTTTGCCGCCTCCTTACGCTCTTTCTTTTCCGCAGCGCGTGCTGCGTGCACCGACTTTATATCCGGAATGAGATTTTGCAGCGAGAACTCATAACTGCCGAATATGCCCTTGGGGCGGAACATTATAACGATTATCAATACCAGCGCATAAACGAGCATTGGATACTCAAATATGCCACTGACGGAGGAAGGGAGCGACGCGACCCATGCGCCGTTCTTTATCTCATAGTTGACAAGGAACATTATTACTGCCGCGACGACAGATCCGGTCATCGACCCCATGCCGCCGAGCACGACCATTACGACAACAAATGTGGAGTTGAGTATTCCACTGTTTGTGAAAGCGAAGGACGCTGTTGAGAGCGTCGCGTTTGCACAGGCGTACAGCGCGCCCGCGATCCCGGCAAAGAATGCCGAGTAGGTGAATGTGAGCACCTTATAAAAAGAGGTGTTGATACCGGAAGAAGATGCGGCGATTTCGTCATCGCGTATCGCGCGTATTGCGCGGCCGTATTTGGAACGCACAAACATGAACATCAGCGTCAGGCATATAATGGTCACAAGTATTGCAGCCCACAGATACGTTACCTTGCCCTTGCTGCCGAAGCCGAGCCCATTTTTATACAGCGATGCGGCGGCAGAGCCGAGGGAGAGACCGTCCTGCCCGCAGAACGGCAGGTTGTTTATCACGTTGATGATTATCATGCCGAAGCCAAGCGTGATGATTGCAAGATAGTCGCCTTTGAGACGCAGCGCCGGTATGCCAAGCAGCAGACCGACGAGCGCCGCGAGCAGACCCGCTGCAAGTATGCAGCCGAAAAGGACGAGGATAAATGCCGCGCCCTTTTGATCCTCAAACACTCCTGCACGTTCGCAAGCGAGACTGATAAGTGCGGCAGTGTAAGCACCGATTGCCATGAAGCCGCAATGTCCGAGAGACAGCTGACCGAGAAAGCCCAGCACAAGGTTGAGTGACGCGGCGAGAATTATGAGATAGCAGCACTGCCACAGGCACGGTGCGAGCACAAGCTTGAAAGCGCTCGTGCTGCCAAGCAAGGCGGTGATGATCTGAAAGACCGTGAAGAGTATGACAATAACTGCGGTGTTGAGAAAATAACCGTGCGCGGTTTTGCTTTTTTTCATACCTTTTCACCTGCGTTTCTGCCCAGTATACCGGCGGGCTTGATGACAAGAACAATGATGAGAATGAGGAACACGAATGTGTCAGCCATGCTGGAGGATATATAGCTTGTGGTGAACGATTCCACAAGCCCTATTACGATACCGCCGAGCACCGCGCCCGGGATAATGCCGATGCCGCCGAGAACGGCGGATACAAATGCCTTCAGACCGAGAAGTGAACCCATGGTCGTGTAAACCTTTGGATACTGCGCCATATACATCAGTGCCGCAACAGCCGCAAGCCCGGAACCAATGGCAAAGGTGAGAAGTATGGTGCGGTTGACATTGATGCCCATAAGTGTTGCAGCCGCCTTATCCTCGGAGACGCAGCGCATTGCGCGGCCAAGGCGCGTCTTCTGCGTGAACTCATAGAGCACGATCATAACTACAGCGCTGATGACGATCGTGATGATCGTGGTGTACTCCATGGTTACAGAGCCTATGCTTATGCCGCCGGAGGCAAATATCTGGCTTGCAACCTTAGGGTTCGGACCGATAGCGGGGATGGCCTGCGCAAGGTTTTCAAGAAAGAGACTCATTGCGATGGCGGTGATAAGCGCTGTCATTGCCGTGCCTTTCTTTCTGACTGGCCTGTATGCGATCAGCTCCGTCGCCATGCCTACGAGCACACACACAGCGATTGCCGCAATGACGGAAACCCATGCCGGAAGTCCGAGTGCCAACACTGCCGGAATTGCAAAAATCATCGTGTAGCCGCCCACCATGATGAAATCACCGTGGGCAAAATTTATAAGTCTTATGATACCGTAGACCATCGTGTAGCCCAACGCGATAAGCGCGTAAATGCTGCCAAGACGAAGCCCGACGATAAGCGTCTGAAAAAATGTACTCACAGCGCACATCCTCTCTCTTCTCTGAAGTTTGATACTCTGATTTGCGCTTCCGCCCCAGAGCCGCGCTGCGGCTCTGGGCGGAGGGTTAATTATTATTCGGGAAGCTCAGTCACAACGTCGACAAGCTTGGAGGTCACGCTGCTGCCGTCCGACTCAAAGGAGATAATTGCCGCGCCCTTGACAGGCGTGCCGGTCTCATCAAGCGAGAATGTGCCGGTTACACATTCGTAGACGGCAGACGTATCTGCAAGTGCATCACGCACGGCAATGGGATCGTCCGAGCCTGCGGCTTCGATCGCGGCTTTGTACATATACACGCAGTCATAGCCGGTTGCGGAGAAAGCACTGGGGATGGAGCCGTACTTTGCTTCATACGCTTTGACGAAAGAGGAGACCTTCTCTGAAGTGTCGGAGGGATCATAATGGTTTGTCCAGTAGACCTTGTTGAATGCCGTCAGGTCTGCGCCTTCTACAACGTAATCGGGCGTGGTATCGTAGCCGTCAGCGCCCATGATGATTCCGGTGTATCCGGCAGCGCGTGCCTGAGGAACGACGTAAGGTCCGATGACGTCATAATAGAATGGGGCGTAAACGAAATCCACACCCGCCTTGACCATTGCGGAAAACTGGTTGGTATAGTCCTGTACGTCGAGGGATGCCGTGGACTGTGCATCGACAATCTCAATGCCGTACTTTGCGCAGGCGCTGGCAAAAGAGTCATACAGCCCCTTGGAGTAAACATCTGCCGCGCAGTAAACAACGCCTACTTTATCATAGCCGCTCTGCTTTGCATATGCAGCGGCAATAGCACCCTGGAAGCTGTCTGCGTAGCAGGCGCGGAACACAAAGTCATCCTCTGTGGTGATGGAGTCTGCCGTCGCGGTCGGGGAGAGCAGGCACACTTCCTCTTCGTTTGCCGCATCCGTGATTGCAGAGGTGCAGCCGGAGGTTGCAGAGCCGACGATCAGCCCAACGCCCTGCGCAACAAGGGAGTTGAATGCGTTGAGGCATTCGGTCGGGTCGCTCTGGTCATCGGTTTTGATGAGTTCCACCTCACGTCCGAGTATGCCGCCTGCGGCGTTGATCTGCTCGACCGCAAGGTCAGCGCCGGTGACAATGCCGTTGCCGTATGCGGCAAGTGCGCCGGTATTCGGCGATATAACGCCTATAACTATCTTTCCGTCAGCATCTGCCGCATCGTCCGTGGTTTCTGCCGTGGAATCCGAGCCGCAGGCTGCGAGAGAGAGCATCATGCTCAAGCCCAGCAGCACACTGATAAAAGCTTTTCTTTTCATTTTTTCTTCCTCCTTGTTTATTACACGCATTTCTCCCGGCTTTATGCCTTAAAAACAGGAGAAGGGCGCGAGACCTCTTTGTCTCGCGCCCTTGCGATGGTCTGGATTATACCACGTTTTGCACAAAAGTCAATGCTTCTGTTTGGTGAAAATGCTCATGATATGCATTACATTTTCTCATGTATAAATACTAAACGCCACGTTTCCCATATATGCAGAAGAAGTAAACGATCCCGCGCCGTCCGTGTCGGACAGTGCGGGATGCGCGTAAAGTATGCTGTTCTTACTTTGCGGTGACCTTCTTGAGGCGTGCATATCTGGGGAGGGAATTCTCGCGGGGGACTTCCGGCTCGCCCTGAATGAGAGGGAGAACATAGTCGATGAATTCGCGCGTAAGCCCATTCTGGGTTTCGTTTATCCACTCTGCGGGAACTTTCTTCTCGTAGTTTGCAACGGAAGAAAGGGGAACAAGCTTGAATTTGCAGACGTATTTGCCGTCTACGATCTCGCGCTCAAAGGCGACCATTTTACCGGTTTCGCCGTTGACTGCTGCCTCAACCGCAGCCTTACCTGCACCGAAGGCTTCCTCGATGTCGGTCAGCGAGGCGAGGTGTGCGCCGCAGCGCTGCAGCAGGCTCAGCTCGATGCCGCGTACCTTCGCCCCGGTGTGCTCCTTAAGGCGCTGAGCCAGCATCACGGCGAGTCCGCCGAGCTGGGCATGGCCGAAGCCGTCGGTTGCGGAGGTCTTTGCTTCAGAGACAAAGCTGCCATCGGAATAGTGAATACCCTCTGACACGGCGACAAGAACCTTGCCGTTTTTCCTGTAGACCTCATCTACGTCGCTGATGAACCTGTCCATGTCAAAGTCGCACTCGGGGAGGTAAATAAGGTCAGGACCGGAGCCAAACTCGCTTGCCAGAGCGGCGCTTGCCGCAAGCCATCCGGCATGACGGCCCATAATTTCCACCACGGTTATCATAGGGCTGTCATACACTCTTGCGTCTTTATTGATCTCCATGCATGACGTGGCGATATACTTTGCAGCGCTCGCAAAGCCGGGGCAGTGGTCAGTGCCGAAAAGGTCATTGTCGATGGTTTTGGGCACGCCCATCACGCGGCACTCATAGCCGACAGATTCCATGTAGCGGCTTATCTTGTTGCAGGTGTCCATGGAGTCGTTGCCGCCGTTATAGAAAAAGTACCGTACATCATACTTTTTGAATATTTCAAGAATGCGCTTATAGTCGGTGTCGTCGATTTCCGGGTCGGCAATTTTGTAGCGGCAGGAGCCAAGCTCGGAAGACGGGGTGTTCAGCAGGAGCTTGAGCTCCTCGGGGTCTTCCTCATCCATGATATAAAGTTTGTCATCAAGGACGCCCTTTATCCCATGTGCAGCACCATAGACCTTTGTTATCTCTTCCGCGTCCAGCGCGGCTCTTATAACGCCGTAGGCACTCGCATTGATCACCGCAGTCGGTCCGCCCGACTGCCCAAAAATACACGCTCCAACAAGCTTCTTGCTCATACTTGCTTTTCCTCCGTATGCTGTAAAATTTTTTGTTGTTTTGTTAATTGTGTGTATTGATTATATCCTTGTTTGAGGATATAATATAAATGAAATTTTGTAAATGTGCTAATTGTACAAAATTATCAATATGCAAGGGAGATTTATGACAAATGCCACTGGTAACTACCAAAGAAATGTTTGAGAAGGCCTATAAGGGCGGCTATGCGATCGGCGCGTTCAATGTGAACAACATGGAGATCGTACAGGGAATTACCGAGGCCGCGAAGGAGTGCAACGCTCCTCTGATTCTTCAGGTCTCCAAGGGCGCTCGCGCTTATGCCAACCATACTTACCTTGTCAAGCTCGTTGAGGCCGCGCTTATTGAGACCGGGCTGCCCATCGCCCTCCATCTTGATCACGGCAGCGATTTTGAGCTGTGCAAGTCCTGCATTGACGGCGGCTTCTCCTCCGTCATGATAGACGCTTCCTCCAAACCATTTGAAGAGAACATTGCCATCACACGCAAAGTCGTTGAGTATGCACATGACCACGGCGTCGTTGTCGAGGCCGAGCTGGGCACTCTTGCCGGTATTGAGGATGAGGTCAATGTTTCTGCCGAGGACAGCTCCTATACCCGCCCTGAGGACGTTCAGGAGTTCGTTGAGCGCACCGGATGCGACTCTCTGGCCATCGCCATCGGCACCTCCCACGGCGCATACAAGTTCAAGCCCGGCACTGATCCCCACCTCAGATTCGATATCCTTCAGGAGGTTGAGCAGCGTCTTCCCGGTTTCCCCATCGTTCTCCACGGCGCTTCCTCCGTGCCTCAGGAGTTTGTGAAGATAATCAACGAAAACGGCGGCAATATGCCCGGCGCTATCGGCGTTCCTGAGGATCAGCTCCGCAAGGCAGCATCCATGGCAGTCTGCAAGATCAATATCGACTCTGACCTCCGTCTTGCCATGACCGCAAGTATCCGCAAGTACTTCAACGAGCATCCCGACCACTTTGACCCGCGTCAGTACCTTGCCCCTGCTCGCACCGCAATAAAGGAGATGGTCAAGCACAAGATCGTTGATGTCCTCGGCTGCGACGGCAAGGCCTGATGCTCTGATAATTATTCGGCAAATCGCACAAAATATAGCGTTATAAAAACATGATATAAGCGGGAGGGGAGTAGAATATGCGTCGATCTGACCATGCCGACCACGCGCGGCATGCCGGCGGCAGGGAAGCAGGCACATATGATACCATCCTTATCATCAGACTTATTGTCGCCTCCGTCATTTTTGCGGCGTCACTCATAATTGACACGCTCCCGGACGTTGTCAGTATTCTGATGCTTATCGTGTCGGCAGTTGTCGCGGGCTATGACATTGCCCTTGACGCGCTGTCGAGCGTGTCAGAGAGAGACTTCTTCTCCACTCCGCTTATTGTCGTGATCGTGACGGTGCTGTCCTATATCATCGGCTATGGCTATGAGGGAGCGGCGCTTGTCATTCTGTATCAGATCGGTCTTCTGCTGATTGCCTACGCCGAGGAACGCACGCGCCGCTCGGCGCTTGAGCTTCTGCAATATCAGGACGATTCCACTGTCAACCGTATTACTGAGCTTGTGCTACGTGACGGCGCAGGCTCTATGAACATCGAATCAGTCATGGGCAGCAGTGCCGGCACGGTTCTCAAGTATGCCATGATATTCAGCGTTATCTATGCCATTGCGCTTCCGCTGATTACAAATTACAGTTTCCGTGTCTCGCTCCACCGTGCCATGACCATTGTTCTCGTTGCTACGCCGATGTCGGTTATTATCTCCATGCCGCTCACCGGCATAATCGGCATGTGTTTCAGCGCGCGTCACGGCGTTGTTTTTGACAGCGCCGCCCTTATGGAAGTCACTGCTGACACCGACATTGCCGTTTTCGACAGCGCAGGCGTATTTTGCGATGAGAACCCGAAGCTTACCGATCTGACATCGGATATAATAGACGACAATACGTTTCTTACATTTGCCGCACACGCGCTGTACTACTCCAACCAACCCGTCGCGCGTGCCATAGCAGGAGTGTACACAAAGGATTACCGGCTTGATGTCATCCAGAATTTCGTCGATATTCCCGGCTATGGCGTTGAGGTAGACATTGGAAATGCTCACGTTGTTCTTGCCACACGCGAGCTTTTCGTCGGTAGGGGAGTGAAGCTCCCGCCTGACACGACAGAGGACGGACAGGCGTTCTTTATGACCGTTGCCGGACGCTATGTCGGGAAAATAGTTATCAATTCACAGCTTAACGCTGATGCGGACGAGCTTGTCATAGGGCTACGTGAGACCGGCGTCAGCCGATGCATTCTTCTGACTGAGGACGGTAACGCTGAAAGCCGGAGGATCGCCGATGAGATGGATTTCACCGAGGTCTACGGCGAGTGCGACACGGAGAAAAAGCTTCGCATAATCTCCGATCTAAAGACGAGCGCCAAAGGTTCGGTGCTGTTTGTATATGCCTCCGGCATCGAAACGCACAGCGCCGCGGATGTTGATATTCGCATAAACCGCAGGGGAAAGTACGCCGATGTGCTTGTTTCACCGGAGTATCTGGCGAATCTTCCGTTTGCTGTGCAGATATGCAGGCGCATGCGTGAGATCGCAATAGAAAATGCAGTGTTTGCATTCGTTGTAAAAGCCATTCTTGTTTTCCTCAGCATTATCGGCTTGTGCAGTGTCTGGTTTGCCGTCTTTATTGACACTGTCGCGGCAGTGGCAACTATACTCAACAGTATCCGCGTCACCAGTGAGTCGCTCATCCGCATTTTTCTGTACAAGACAGGCCAGCGCTAAAAGTTACAGCATAATTACAGTAAACCATCCGGATCTATGGCGACATAAGTCAGGATGGTTTTTCTATACAGAAACATAGCAGAATAAGAAATCAACCATAGAGAGGGATGAGATTAACATAATGCGCTCTATGATGATTGGCGCATCAAACTTCGCATAATATCAATTTAACGAAGTTTGCGCTTGATTTTTTAATGCGGTTGACATATAATTATGTAAATAACCTTAGACTGACCGGCATAGCTGCCGATACGGAGGTCTTTTATGAATCTCGATCAGATCAATGATATTCCTGACATACTTATGGAGTTTCTCGAATATCACTCGACCGTGCGCGGTCATTCCGACCGGACTGTCTTTGCGTACTACACCGACTTGAAAATTCTTTTTCGTTTTCTCAAACGTCGCAGACATCTTGTCGCATCCGATGTGCCGTTCAATGAGATAGACATTACAGACGTCGATATAGATTTTATCAAAACAATTAAAATTGAAGAGCTGTACCGGTATCAGAGCTTTTCTCCCGAGGGCGGCGCTTCCCTCTCCGCTGCCAGCCGCTGCCGCAGAACGTCGTCTGTAAAATCGTTTTATAACTATCTAACTGCAAAACGGCATCTGCTGGAAGTAAATATATGTCAGGAACTGGACATGCCGAAGCGGCAGGCGTCACTGCCCAAATATCTTGAAGAATCGGAATGTGAGAAACTGTTGGCGGCATGTGAGGGAAAATTTGAATACAGAGACTATGCAATCTTGATGCTGTTTCTCACGTGCGGGCTGCGTGTATCTGAGCTTGTGTCATTAAACCTTACGGATATATATGATGACCATGTGCGGGTTCTCGGCAAGGGCAACAAGGAGCGTGTGGTGTTCTTCGCTGACGGCTGCCGTGAAGCGCTGGATGACTACCTGGCTGTGCGTGACACCGGGAAAATACGTGATGAGGACAAAAACGCTCTATTTATCAGCAGTGTCAACCGCCGCATCACAAGCCGCGGTGTCGAGCAGATGGTGGATAAAAAACTCCTTATAGCTGGTTTGGACGCATCGCGCTATTCCCCGCACAAGCTGCGTCACACCGCCGCTACTCTCATGCTTAAAAATGGCGTTGACACGCGCGCCCTGCAGGAGGTTCTCGGGCACAGCAGCCTCAACACAACCCAGATATACACTCATCTCGACAATGCCCAGCTCCACGAGGCCGCTATGGCAAACCCTATAGGACGCAGGACAAAAAAAGACGTTGAAACCGACTCGAAAAAACTCCTTTGACGTAATTTCAAAGGAGTTTTTTCTCAGTTATCGGTATTGCGCTGCCGATATCGAACACCGGCAGATCCGTCAAATACACTGTGTTAATACCGCGCTCTGTTAGAAAAGCAAGTATTCGCGGCTTTTCCGGGTGCATATCGAGCAATCCGGTGAACGCCATAGTATCTGCAGTGAGCTTGAAGCCTGCACCGCCGAGAAAGCCGTATTCAAACCCGTCAAGTGCAACGTGCCCAGCTGAAATTACCAGCACATCCAGCCCGGCGTTCCGAGCGGCGCGGGCAATGCCGGCATCCTGCGTGACGATGGAGCGCTCATCTACAGCAAGCACTGAACATCTGGCATAGCCCTGACGCACAGCGACGCCGAGCATCTTTTGCGTCCCGGTCAGATGCTCGACCGCCGGCGCATAAGAAACCTTGGGGTTATATATAAACACGCTGTCAAGTGCGGCAATATTCAGCTGCGCATCATGCGGATACTCAGCGCTCTGGGCAATATCCGCATAATGCAGTGCTGCGCCGTACTCCGCAAGCCGCGCGGCAAGCCCGCTCTCCTGCAGATATGGTGAGAGCCACAGCTTCTCCCCTCCCGCATGAAGAATTGACAGATCGGCATGTCCGCTCAGACGAACGTCTATATTTGGATTATCTGGCACGAAAAGAGGCTTAATTCCCCACTTTTTCAGCGGTTGTGCCAGTAAATGCGCATATTTTGCACCAATAATAACGCATTCCGCTCTCACAGGTAGGTTCGCGCGCAGCACAAAATCAGCCATTCTTGCCCAGCACCGCGCGCACCGCCTCGCGCACATTGTTTACAGGTATAAGCGTCATCCCTTCAAAGCTCTTCACCTCACCGCGCACATGCGCCGGAATAACACAGCGCTTGAAGCCGAGGCGCGAGATCTCTGTAAGGCGCTGGTTGAGCGCATTGACGGAGCGTATCTCACCTGACAGCCCGACTTCGCCGATGGCTGCAAGGTCAGCGCCGAGGGCACGGTCAAGGTAACTGGACGCGATGGCAAGGATCGTGGCGAGATCGGCAGCAGGCTCGTCAAGAAACAGCCCGCCGATGACGTTGATATACGAATCGCAGTTTGATACCGGAAGCCCACCGCGCTTTTCCAGCACTGCCAGCAGCATCGCCGCGCGGTTATAGTCGATTCCATTGCTGCGGCGTGCTGCATTGTACCCGGAAGGACACAGCAGCGCCTGAACCTCCGCGAGTATCGGGCGCGTGCCCTCAACCACGCAGGCGACGCATGTGCCGGGACTGTCCTCCGGTCGTCCGGACAGCAGCATTTCTGACGGATTATCCACGCACTTTAGCCCATTGTCCACCATTTCAAACACGCCTATTTCATTTGTAGAGCCAAAGCGGTTCTTTGCTGCGCGCAGGATACGAAAGCTTGTGCTGCGCTCTCCCTCGAAATAGAGCACGCAGTCGACCATGTGCTCCAGCACCTTGGGTCCGGCAATACTTCCCTCTTTGTTGATGTGCCCCACAACAAACATTGTCAGTCCCTTTTCCTTCGTCACGCGCATAAGGCGCATGGTGCACTCGCGCACCTGCGTAATACTGCCTGGGGCGGAGCTTATATCTGCATCGGACACGGTCTGGATAGAATCGATGATAACAATATCAGGCTGAACCTCATCAATGGAGGCAGTGATGCTGTCAATATCCGTTTCCGCAAGCACATATATCTCCCCACCGTCAACGCCGAGGCGCACAGCACGCAGCTTGAGCTGACGTTCGCTCTCTTCGCCGGTGACATAGAGAATGCGTTTGCCGCCCACTTTCCCGCACATTTGCAGCAGCAGCGTCGATTTGCCAATGCCGGGCGCGCCGCCGACGAGCACCAGCGCCCCGACGACCGCACCTCCGCCGAGAACGCGGTCAAATTCCGATATGCCTGTGGAAAAGCGTATTTCCGCCGTCATGTCAAGCTCGGACATTTTCTTTACATTCACGATTTTACGCGCTGTACGCGCGGCTGATTTTCCGCGCGTACCGGATGTGTCGAGCCTGACTTCTGTGAGTGTGTTCCATGCGCCGCAGGCAGGGCATTTGCCCGCCCAGTTTGCAGTCTCGTTGCCACATTCAGAACAGCAGTATATTGTCTTTTGTTTGGCTGCCATAATAAATTCCTCGTATTTATGTATATTGGGCTGAATTCTCGAACTGAATGAACGTTGCCAACAGCACGGTCGACAGCGCGGTCTGATAGCGGCTGTCCGTGAGCTTTGTAACATCGGAATGATTGGAAACAAAGCCGCACTCTACAAGTATCGCCGGGCAATCAACGTTTGAAAGAATATAGAGCTTATTTTTATCCGGCTCGGCGACGCGCCTGTTCTGCGGATCAAGCGCAGAGACGAGATTTTGATGCATAAGCTTTCCTAACGCCTCGCTCTTGCCGTTTACGGAATAGAGTACCTGAGCGCCGCTGGGCTGGGCCGTGGGGTAAAAGTTCTGGTGTATGCTCAGAAGCACCGGGTTTGGCGTAGCCTTGACCACATCCGTGCGGTAAACAAGCTCCTCGTGCTCACTGTATGTAAGGGCGTTGGCTGCTCGGCTTTCATCGTCCGTGCGCGTCATGACGGCGTTCTGTCCGCAAAATGACGAAACTGCCTGCAATCTCAGCGCGATGGCAAGGTTGATGTCGCTCTCGCGCGAACCGTCCGCGCCTATCGCTCCGCCGTCGATGCCGCCGTGCCCGGCGTCTATCACAAGGGTATATTTGTTATTCTGTGCGGCTGTGGACACGGCTTTTGTGCGGTCAAAATTCGCAGCGAACGCCGAGAGCGCAGCAAACACAGCCAGCGCTGTCACTGCACCGACGACCTGCTTTTTGCTGATAACCAAAAAGGACCTTGACATTCATTCACCTCATTATATATGCTCGCGCGGCTATAGTCAATTATAATGCCGCTCAGAGCAGGATACAGATAAGCCCTCCGCTCCCCTCGTTTATTATCCTCTGCAAGGTCTCCTGAAGCTTTGCTTTCGCACTCTCCGGAAGCCCCTCTATCTTGCTCGTCAACCCCTCCTCCGCTATGTCGTAGAGCGATTTGCCGAAGATATTCGACTGCCAGATACGGTTAACGTCGCCGTCAAAGCCCTGCAGAAGAAAGTTTATAATGTCTTCGGATGCGGTCTCGCTGCCTATCGCGGGCGTGACCTCCGTCTCAACATTTGTCATCAGCATATGTATCGCAGGCGCGCTCGCCTTGAGCTTCACGCTGTACTTACCGCCCTGACGCACAATCTGCGGCTCTTCAAGCTGCATCTGACTGGAATCAGGCATTACAACGCCGTATCCCTTCGTGCGCACATCCTCAAGCGCGGTGCGGAGCTTGTCATAATCAAGCTTTACCTCGCTCATCTCTGCAAGCGTGGAGATGAGGTCGCCATCGTTTTTGATCTCAATACCAGTCTGTTCGCTGATAGTCCGGTAATAGAGAGACCGCGGAAGCTCTACTGTCACGCCTATCGCGCCCGATCCGAGATCGCGGCGGTCTATTCTCACGCTGCCGATATTTTCCTGCTCTGCCAGTCTATCCGCCGCGCTTGCGCAGTCCTTTATTTTCTCTGCGCCGGCAGTGCATTCACATATTTTTTCGTAAATATCGGTTTTGAGCGCGTTGTCATCCGGCAGCGCGTCCAGCCATTCCGGCAGGTAGAAGCCGATAGACTTGATCGGGAATTCCTCCAGCACAGAGCCGATGATTTCCGCAATACCCGTCTCATCCAGTTCAAGGCAGTTGACGCACATGCATCTGACATCGTACTGCTCGGAAATATCTGCGGCGAGTATCTGCGCCGATGCAGACTGAGGGTCGGTGCTGTTGAGGAGCACGATAAAGGGCTTTCCTATCTGCTGAAGCTCGCTGATCACACGTGCTTCCGGTGCGGCGTATCTCTCGCGTGGGATGTCACATATGCTGCCGTCGCACGTTACAACAATGCCAATTGTCGAGTGCTCGGCAATGACTTTGTGCGTTCCCTTTTCAGCCGCTTCTGTCAGCGTCACTTCATGGTCGAACCAGGGCGTTGTGACAAGCCGCTCCGCTCCGTCCTCGAACTGTCCGGCAGCTCCGTCAACCATATAGCCTACGCAGTCTACAAGGCGCACGGACACCTCGGTGCTCTCGTCGATGCTTATCGTCACCGCGTCCTCTGGGACGAACTTCGGCTCTGCCGTCATGATAGTCTTTCCGGAACCGCTTTGCGGCAGCTCATCCTTTGCGCGCTCACGCATGTATGTGTTGTCGATCTGAGGTATGACAAGCTTCTCCATAAAACGCTTGATGAAGGTGGATTTTCCCGTGCGCACAGGACCGACAACGCCGAGCATGAAAGCCCCGTTCGTTCGTGCCGCAATATCCCGATATATGTTGGTATCAGTCATAATGATAAAGCCTCCGCTCCCATGTTCTCGTTTGTACGAGTCTATGAGAGCGGAGGTCTGAATATGCAGAGTCACGCAGTACGTTTACATGAACGAAATGACCTGTTTGTGTATCTGCGACACGCGGAAATCCACATCCGGAAATTCACCGCGCAGTCTCTCTGCCAGAACAGGGATGACAGGGTTTTCCGTGCAGAAATGATCGCCGTCAATGAGGTTTATGCCAAGCTCCTTTGCCTCAAGAAAGTGATGATATTTAATATCCGCCGTGAGATAAGTATCACAGTCCTTTTCAAACGCCGTGCGCACGCTGTCGCTGCCCGCACCGCCCATGACGGCAACGCGGTGTACCGCGCGCCCTGCATCGTAATAGCGCAGTCCGTTCGTGCCAAGCGCCGCTTTGCAATGCAGAAGAAACGCATCAAGCGGCGTTGCCTCCCGCAGCAGACCAATGCGCCCGCAGCCGTCTGCATCCAACGCTCCTTCACACTTTGCGCCTATAAGCGAGATGAGCACATCGTTCACCCCGCCCTCGGCTATATCAAGATTTGTATGCATGGATATAACCGAAATGCCGAGCTCGGCGAGACGCAGGAGCTTTTCATCGTTTATGCATCTTACCGGGGTAAATATGAGCGGGTGGTGTGAAATTATAAGCTCCGCACCGCACACAGATGCTTCGTCAATGACCTCCCGCGTAACATCCAGTGCGAGCATCGCACGGTTGACCTCTGCGCTGAGCCGACCGAGCTGAAAGCCGGAATTATCGAATCCCAGCTGAAGCTCAAGCGGTGCGACCGTTTTAAGATAATCATATATTTCACCTGTTGTTCTCATTTCTGCATATCCTCACGCATCTTATATAGTTCCCTTAAAATCTCCTCGTTCAGCGTCCTGCGCCCTATTATGCGCCTCGCCCTGGTCATACCGGCAATCGCTTTCTCAAAACGGCGTATCTGTTCGTCAAGATGCTCCTGAAAGAGCGGGCGGTTACGCACGAGCGGATAACAGCCGGTAAAAAGCTCTGCATCGCAAAGCGCGGTTTCCCCGCCGAAGCGCGTTGTGATGAGCTGATATATTTCTCCTGCGTCGCGCACAAGGTGCTCCTGTGTTATGGCGAAACCGTTGTTCGTCAGCCAATAACGCAGTATTTCCGCCTTTGTCATAGGCTGCAATATAAGCAGAAACCGCGCATCCATGCACCACTCAGCACGGTCGAGTATACCGCAGATTGTGTCCCCGCCCATGCCGGCAATGACGATGGTATCTACCGCGTCAGGCGCAATGCCGTCCAGCCCGTCGCAAAGGCGGAAGCTAATTGTGTCCTCGACGTGTGCTTCCTGTGCCGCTGCAATTGCGCAGGAGAGCGGATCCGGGCGAAGGTCCGAGGCGATGATGTTTCCATTGTAACCGCTTTTAGCCATATACACGGGGAGATAGCCATGATCAGTGCCGACGTCCGCAAAGCCAACGCCGGCAGGAATAAGCGTTGAAATTAGTTTAAGTCGTTTGTTCATATGTATATAAATATAGGGTGCGTTCATACGCACCCCTTTACACTATCCGATCTGGACTCAGAGCGTTTCGAGATATGCCTTGAGACTGGCAAGAAACTCATCCGGGTCAACGCCGTGGGCAGCACAGGCCTGCTCAAGAGTTTCACCGCTGGCGAGGGCGCAGCCCATGCAGTGCATTCCAATTGCCTGAAATGCAGGCATAGCCTCCGGGCAGCTGTCAACGATCTCGGAAATTAAGGTCTCTCTAGTGATCTCCATAACATTCACCTTTCATAGCAATAATAAAATTGGGACGCCGGAGCGCCCCAATTTCTCACAGGCGATCAGGCCTGCTCTCTCATCTTAGCAAAGCACTCGCTGCAGTAGACAGGGCGATCAGACTTGGGCTCGAAAGGAACCTTTGCCTCGCCGCCGCAAGCTGCGCAAACTGCGGTGTAGAACTCACGCGGACCGCGGGCGGCGTTCTTGCGAGCGTCACGGCAGGCCTTGCAGCGCTGGGGCTCGTTCTGGAAGCCGCGCTCTGCGTAGAACTCCTGCTCACCGGCGGTAAAAACGAACTCATTACCACACTCTTTGCAAACTAAGGTCTTGTCTTCGTACATCTTGAATCCTCTCTTTTGATAAATGTGCCGTTTTAGGCTGTATTTTGCGAACAGCTCTTCGCTGATGTCGCCATAAAGTGTTCCGCGTCCGTTGCGGGATAAACAAAGCAATCAAATGACACCGATCAAAAGAGGGCAATTGAAAGTTGCTTGTGATCAAGCGGAAACGGTTATAAGAGATATGCAGGTCAAATTGTAAACATAAATACAAATATAACCATGACAACTATCAAGTTATATTATACAACAGACCGCCGTAAAGTCAACCATTTTTTTGTTCAATACCCGATTTTTTTTACAGATACCAGTGAATTATGCGAAAATCGGGGTTTACCTGCTCAAATGTCCATCTGCTGCTGCCCCATATACTCGATTCCAAGGTGCTCATACGCACGGCGCGTGACACACCTGCCGCGGGGAGTGCGAGTGAGAAAGCCGTTTTGCAGCAGATACGGCTCATATACATCCTCAATCGTCACAGCGTCTTCATTTATCGTCGCCGCGAGAGTGTCCAGCCCTACTGGTCCGCCGTTATAGAATTCAATAATGCTTTTGAGCATGCGCCGGTCAAGCGAATCCAGCCCGAGCCTGTCAACCTCAAGCGCGAGAAGCGCCTTGTCCGCAACGGCTTTTGTGATCACACCCTTTGCCTTGACCTGCGCATAGTCGCGCACGCGGCGCAGCAGTCTGTTGGCTATCCTTGGTGTGCCGCGCGAACGCGATGCGATCTCATATGCGCCTTCCGGCTCGATCTCAACCCCGAGGATGCCTGCCGACCGCGTCACAATGCGTTTCAGCTCCTCAGGGGTGTACAGCTCCAGACGGAGCGCCACGCCAAAGCGGTCACGCAGCGGCGCTGTAAGCTGTCCTGAGCGCGTCGTTGCCCCTATGAGCGTGAAGTGCGGCAGATCAAGGTGAAGGGAGTTCGCCGACGGTCCTTTGCCGAGTATTATATCAATGGCGTAATCCTCCATTGCGGGATAAAGAATCTCTTCATACGCGCGGTTCAGCCGGTGTATCTCATCGACAAAGAGTATATCTCCCTCGCTGAGATTTGTGAGCATCGCAACAAGGTCTCCCGGTTTTTCTATCGCAGGCCCGGAAGTAATGCGCATATTTACACCCATCTCGTTTGCGATTATCGCCGCAAGCGTCGTCTTTCCCAACCCCGGAGGACCGTGAAGCAGCACATGATCCAGCGGCTCTCCGCGCATCTTTGCCGCGTTGATGAATATGCTGAGGTTTTCCTTGGCTTTCTCCTGCCCGATATATTCCGTTATCGAGCGCGGGCGAAGCGAACCCTCTGCATTATCCTCAGGGAGGCTCGCGGCCGTGGTTATCATTTCGTCATTGACGTCTTCCGAAAAACTGATACTCATGCTTTATTCTCACTTTACCATGTGCCTGAGCACTGCCTTTATTATTTCCTCTGCCGTCATGCCGCTCACATCCAGCTTCTTCAGCACCGGCGCAACCTCCGCGCTGCTGTAGCCAAGCACGGACAGGGCTGTCATTGCATCGCCCACATTTCCGCTGGCGCCGCTCTCGATGGCAGCCGCGCCGGGTATTGGCTGGTAATCGAGCGCGCCAAGCTCCTTGCCGATCTTGTCCTTGAGCTCCAGTATAACGCGCTGAGCAATGCGCTTGCCGATACCGGGAGCCACGGTGAGCGCCTTTTCGTCGTTGTTCATTATTGCCAGCGCCAGCGCTTCGGGGCTATTATATGAAAGAATGGATAACGCCGCCTTTGGTCCAATACCGGACACTGATGTGAGCATGGTGAAGCAGCGTCTCTCGCTTTTTTCTATGAAGCCATAGAGGTCAAAGTTAGTCTCCCCTATCGCTTCAAAAACATAGAGCTTTGCCTTTGTGCCGGGCTTTAGCGCAGCGGCGGTTGTCGCCGTGATGTTCAGCGCAAAGCCTATACCGCCGCAGTCGATGACTGCGAGGTTCGGCTCAAGCTCTGAAACCGTTCCGTCTATATGGTAGAGCATTCGTCTCCCTCTCCTTTATACAGTAAGGATGTTGCGCTTCTGGCGTGGCAGATAGCGAGAGCAACGGCATCTGCGGCATCGTCCGGTTTCGGCGGCGCAGGAAGCGCACATATGCGCTTGACCATGTCCATGACCTGCTTTTTTTCTGCGCGCCCATAACCGACAACAGCCTGCTTTACCTGAAGGGGCGTATATTCATAAACACTGACGCCCGCCTTACGGCATGCAAGGAGGATCACGCCGCGCCCATGCGCCACGGAAATGCCGGTTGTGATATTTGTGTTGAAAAAAAGCTCCTCGATGGATACCGCATCCGGCTTGAAAAGCTCCAAAAGCTGAAGCATATCATCGTATATCTGTTCCAGACGGACAGAAAGGCTGTTGTGCGCTGGGGTCGTTATAACGCCGCAGCTGCGCAGCTTATAGTCCTTCCCCTCAAAATCCAGCACGCCAAAGCCTATTGTTGCAATTCCGGGATCAATGCCCAAAATACACATCAAAAACCTCCGTTTACCGTCACATGATGTTTTTGCCTCGCTGCATACTATATGATTTTAACATAACCCAGCTCTGATAGCAACAGCAAACACCAAAACCCTGCACGGCAGCCGTGCAGGGTTTTGGGATTAAGCTCTGGGATGAGCCTTGTTGTAGACGTCCTTGAGCTGCTTTTTGATGAGATGGGAATACACCTGCGTGGAGGATATATCGGCGTGACCAAGCATTTCCTGTATAGCGTGAATATCTGCGCCGTTTTCGAGCAGATGCGCGGCAAACGAATGACGCAGGGTATGCGGTGTAATGTCCTTCTCAATGCCGGCTTTTTTCTGATAGTACTTTATTATCTTCCAAAAGCCCTGACGGGACATACGTTCGCCGCTGACATTGACGAAGAGCGACGGTTCATCCGGCGTTGCAATCATCTGCGGTCTGACGAGCGTTATGTACTCGCTCACCGCTTTCACTGCTGCGGGATACATTGGTATGAAGCGTTCCTTGCTGCGGCTCTGGCAGTGGATAACACCTGCGGTCAGGTTGACATCATCGATATTAAGGTCAATAAGCTCCGTGACGCGGATGCCGGTAGCATAAAGAAGCTCAAGCATTGCCTTGTCCCGATAGCCCTTTGCGTCAATGCACTGCGGCTGATTGAGCAGCGTCTCGACCTCAGTGCTTGTGAGTATCTGAGGCAGCTTCTGAGTGCTTTTGTCAGGCACAAGCTTTAGCGCAGGATTGACAGGGATAATCTGCTTGATGCACAAATGCGTGTAAAGGCACTTGAGCGACGCAATGTTGCGGGACACTGTCGCAACGGATTTGCCGGAAGCGCGCAGATAGTCGATGTACTCTCCAACGTCCTCATCGTTCGCCGTAACTATGGTCGCATCAGTGTGCGTGTCAAGATACTCGCTGTATTTGCGAATATCGCGCATATATGAGCTGAGGGTGTTGGCAGATGCTTTCTTATCCTCTGTCAGGTATCGCTCAAATATTTCAATGATTTCCGCGTTCTGCATAGTAAACGCCCTCTCTGAAAAAAGAATTATCTATATCAAAGCTCCGTCCGCTGACGCAACCTTATTATGTCTAGGTTCTTATGCGGCCGAATGCTGTTGCTCTGCGCTTGCACGCCCTCTTGCCATCGTCCTATCAGGAAATTGCTTAACATAACTGCTCGCTGGTAACAATATATTACACGCAAGCAAAAAAATCAAGTCTTTTTTTACTTTTTTGCAAAATATTTTTTCTTTATGTTAACTCTTGTTACCTGTTAATCACAATTTTTTGTGGCATTTTGTCGTTTTAGACGTCAGTTCCCCAAGATATTGATAATAAATAATATCAAAAGTAAACAAATTATTTTTTGCGATTATGTTAATACATCCATGTTCATATAGCCTCTCTCCTTCATGTTTTTCTTTGCGTCATTCTATTCCTCTTCTGTTTGCCGTGCCCGCCGACAAAAAACACGCTGCCCGCAAGGCATCCGGCAAGTGTAAAAGTCGCCACGCTCAGCACGCCGTCCGCCGCAATGCCGCTGCCTGCAATTATAAAACCCAGAGTCAACGCAATGGTTGTTATGACAACCCCGGCAACAAGACCGGTGTACAGCGCGCCTGTTTTCCGCCCGCGCATGGCGCATCTTCCCGCAGCAAGAGCCGCAGCAAAGCTCAGAGCCGAGCTGATATACCCTATTGCGGCAGCCGGGACAGAGAAAAGCGCTGCCGCCAGCGCGGCAAGCAGCGTCAGCAGTGCGGCGGAAATGCCCCAGGCAGCAACTGCCGTTGCTATGCACTGCACATCGGGCAAGTCAAAAGATCTGTTCAAATAAAAAGCCCCCTCTCAACAAGATGTAGTACATCCTATTAACAGGGGGTGCGTTTCATTCAGATTAAAATTCTGCAGCAGCTGTGGGGAATTACTTCTTTTTACCCTTGCTGGCTCTTGCTTCAGCCTCGGCGGCTTCCATCTTTGCGGTGGTGGAAATGGACCACTTCTTTGCCTGAATACGGACTCTGTCTTCACCGGTCTCAAAAGTGATGGTATCCTCAGTGACCTGAACGATCTTGCCGGTCAAACCGCCGATGGTGGTGATCTCATCGCCGAGAGAGAGAGAATTACGCATCTCTTCTGTCTTTTTCTTCTTTTTGTTCTCGGGGCGGATTATAAGAAAATAGAAGATCGCAAACATCAATACGATCATAAGGATCATAGAAGAACCGCCTTGGGCCGAAGTCGCTGCGCTTGCATCAAAAAGGAAAAGCATTTAGGGTTTACCTCCAATAATAAAGTGCCTCCATTATACATGGTGCAAGTGAGAATTTCAAGATTTTATATGCGTTTATCTAAAATTTCTGTATACTGCCGTCTGAATGCGTCGAAGCAGCCGTTGTCGAGGCACTCGCGGATGCGCTTTGTGAGGCTGTTGTAGAAATACAGGTTATGTGCGACTGCGAGGCGCATCGCGAGCATTTCCTCCGCCTTGAAGAGATGGCGCACATATGCGCGCGAGTAGCGGCGGCACACAGGGCAATCGCACAGCGGATCTATCGGTTCGCTGTCCTTGGCATACTTCTCGTTTTTTATGTTAATTATGCCGCTCCACGTGAAGAGATGCCCGTGTCTGCCGTTTCGTGCCGGCATGACACAGTCAAAGAAATCAACGCCGCGGTACACGCTCTCAATGATGTTGCCCGGCGTGCCCACTCCCATGAGATAGCGCGGCTTATTCTTCGGCATATATTCCTCGACCGCCTCAATGGCGTCGTACATTTCCCGGTGCGTCTCCCCTACCGCGAGTCCCCCTATGGCATACCCCGGCAGGTCAAGCTCCGCGATGCGCTTCATATGCTCTATGCGTATATCGTGGAACACCGTGCCCTGATTTATGCCAAAGAGCATCTGCCCGGGGGTGACTGCATCATCGCGGCTGTTATAGTCCGCAAGCGCCGCCTTGCACCGCTCCAGCCAGCGCACGGTGCGCGCGCAGGAACGCTCCACATAGTCGCGCGGCGACGGTATTTTTATGCATTCGTCAAACGCCATGGCAATGTCCGAGCCCAGATTGGACTGAATGCGCATGCTCTCCTCCGGTCCCATGAAAATATGGCGGCCGTCAACGTGAGAGTTGAACTTCACTCCCTCCTCAGTTATCCTGCGCAGCTTTGCCAGCGAAAATATCTGAAACCCGCCGCTGTCCGTGAGTATCGGTCCGTCCCATGTCATGAATTTGTGCAGCCCGCCCATTTCCTTGATCAGCTCATCCCCGGGACGCACATGCAGGTGGTAGGTGTTCGACAGCTCAACCTGACATCCGATCTCTTTCAGATCACGCGCAGACAGCGCGCCCTTTATTGCGCCCTGCGTGCCCACATTCATGAACACCGGGGTCTGCACAACGCCGTGCGGCGTTTCAAGCTCGCCGCGCCGGGCGCGCCCTTCTTGTTTCAAAAGCCTGTACATATTTCCCCTCACAAACATATTACTTTATAAACATGGCATCGCCGAATGAGAAAAACCTGTAACGCTCCTCAACGGCGATTCTATATGCGTTCAAAACATGCTCACGCCCGGCAAGAGCCGAGACGAGCATTATAAGCGTGCTCTCCGGAAGATGAAAATTCGTCACCAGTGCGTCGATGCACTTGAATCTATAGCCCGGATAGATGAAGATGTCTGTCCAGCCGGAGCTTGGATTGACCGTTCCGTCCTCATTGGCAAAGCTCTCAAGCGTCCGGCACGACGTCGTACCCACTGCGATAACTCTGCCGCCGCGCCGCTTCGTCTCGGTTATCGTCCGCGCCGTCTCCTCCGGTACAATGCAGAATTCCGAGTGCATCTCGTGCTGCTCAATGTCGTCCTCCTTGACAGGGCGGAACGTGCCAAGCCCGACATGCAGTGTCACGTAGCATATCTTAACGCCCTTTGCTGCTATCTGATCCAGCAGCTCCTGCGTAAAATGCAGCCCCGCCGTGGGTGCGGCGGCACTTCCAAGCTCCCGGGAGTAGACCGTCTGATAGCGCTCCGGATCGTCCAGCTCCTCCTTGATATACGGCGGCAGCGGCATCTTGCCGAGCCGCTCCAGAACCTCAAGGAATATCCCGTCGTAATCAAAGCGCACGATCCTGTTGCCGCCCTCGGCAACGCTCTCAACCTCTGCTGACAGCTCTCCCCCTCCGAAAACAAGCTTTGTGCCCGGTTTGGTTTTCCTGCCCGGTCGGCTCAGGCACTCCCAGCGCCCCTCGCCCAGATCGCGCAGCAGCACAAGCTCCACCGCGCCGCCGCTCTCGCGTGTGCCGATCAGCCTTGCGGGCAGAACGCGGGAATTGTTCAGCACAAGACAGTCGCCTTCGTTGAGAAATTCCGGCAGCTCATAAAAATGCCGATGTTCAAGAGCGCCGGTCGCCTTGTCAAGCACAAGAAGGCGTGATGCGTCACGTTTCTCCAAAGGTGTCTGCGCGATAAGCTCCTCCGGGAGGTAAAAATCAAAATCCGTTTTTTTCATCAGTTCCTGCTCCGTCGATAGAATTCACTTTAACCGTGTTTTGTATTATATCAGACCGATCCGCGTTTTTCAACGCTCCGGTCATAATGCGCGGAATCCACGAATATCCTCTCAGTGCCGAAATATTTTTCATCTAGGAGGCACATTATGGTCAAAACGCCTGTTTTTAAGGGTTCATGCACAGCTATTGTCACCCCGTTCAACGAGCATGGAATAGATTATGAGCAGCTGAGAAAGAACATAGACTTCCAGTTCGAGAACGGCACCGCCGCCATCGTTGTGTGCGGAACAACCGGCGAAAACGCGACCGTCACGCGCAATGAGTATGAGGAGCTTGTGCGCTTTGCGATAAGGGCAAATAATTCACGCATGAAGGTAATCGTAGGCGTCGGCAGCAACAACACGGAAACCGCGCTCAAAAACGCAGAGAATGCCCGCTTCGCCGGCGCTGACGGCATACTCATGGTTACGCCATACTACAACAAATCCACACAGAAGGGTCTTGTGGAGCATTTCACCTATGTTGCAGACAGGGTTGACATTCCGATGATACTTTATAATGTACCAAGCCGCACAGGTATAGGCATAGCTCCGGATACATACAAAGAGCTTGCCGCGCACCCGAATATCGTCGGCGTAAAGGAAGCCTCCGGCAGCCTCAGCCTTGCAGGCGAGATCGTCAGCCGCTGCGGAAACGATCTGTACATATGGAGCGGAAACGATGACAACACCGTGCCGATGATGGCGCTGGGGGCGCTCGGCGTTATATCGGTTGCTTCAAACATCGTGCCGGGCGTGGTGTCAAAGCTATGCCAGCTCTGTCTTGACGGAAGCTTTAAAGACGCGACAGAGCTGTACGCAAAGTATGCAAAACTATTCTCGGCGCTCTTCATCGAGACAAATCCCATTCCCGTCAAAGCTGCGATGAAGATGCTCGGCATGGACTCCGGCATCCTCCGCTTGCCGCTCACAGCTATGAGCGACGAGCATTTCGCCCTCCTCCGCAACACTATGGCTGAAGCCGGTCTTAACGTGTAAACTTGCTGTATACCCTTGTCACGAGGTGTGATGCGGGGTATACGGCGAGTATATGTCAATTGGCGAAAAACTGAGCTGCTTATCATCATCAAAGCAGCTCAGTTTTTTCTATCACGTCAGGTCGAATGACCGCCCTGCAAGGGATGCACACAGCCAGATGATAACCGTCAAGCGTACAATGCCATATGCCTTGCATCCCGATTACCGAAAATGACGCCAACGGGGTCGCAAGTCCAGTGCCGAGAGCCTTTATATAGCTCTCCTTTTTGCACCATATCTCTGTGAACGCATATTCGGCGTTTTCTGCTTGTGCGATGTACTTCTGCTCGTCGGCGGCAAAAAATCTACGGACCAGCGCCGGGTTCGGCGGCGTATTCCGTTGTAGGTCAAGCCCGAAATCTCTGTCGCACACCGCGGCGGCGGCATATGTGCCCGAATGCGACAACCCGATAAAAAATTCTCCGCCGCGCAGCGCAGGCTTGCCGTGCTCAAGCGTCACAATATCGAGCGGGAGCGGGAAACCGTCCCGCCAGTTTTTGACCGCATGGTTTAAAAGAAGCTCCGCGCCAAGCCCGCCGCGCCGCGATGCTCCCTGACGGACGCATGCCAGCCGTTCACATCGGTATTTTGACAGCGTATACTCTCTCTCCGGGTCAAGCGCGGACACATCAGCGTAGTATATCCTCAGCATCAGGCGCGCATTGCGTCGATGGTCTTTGCAATGAGTTCATTAAGATCCATACCCATCATCTCCGCGCCGCGGCGGATAACGTCGCGCGAGCACCCTGCGGCAAACTTCTTGTCCTTGAACTTCTTCATCACGGACTTTACCTCCATGCCGTCAAGCCCGGTCGGACGCATGAGTGCGACGGCACCGATAAGCCCCGTCAGCTCGTCCGTGGCGAAAAGCACCTTTTCCATGTATTTCTCCGGCTTGACATCAATGCATATGCCGTAGCCGTGGCTTATCACGGCATGGATAACATCTTCGTCAATGTCCAGCTCACGCAGCATCTCTTTCGCCTTGACGCAGTGCTGCTCCGGATACAGCTCAAAATCTATATCGTGCAGCATGCCGACTGTGCGCCAGAAATCAACGTTTTCCGGGTCATACTCCTTGGCAAATTCGCCCATTACCTTCGACACTGTCTCGCCGTGCTGAATGTGGAAAGGCTCTTTATTATATCTCTTCAGCAGCTCTTCCGCCTGCTCAGGCGTTGGTATATAGCTCATATGATAACCTCCTGTTACTGGTATAAACCATAATAGCGCGGCTGGCGCGCCATTACAAGAGGCAAAATAGACAATGAGCCTCGAAAATGAGGCTCATTTGTAAATATTTTTATTTCTTGGGCGCGGCAGATGGCTCCGTGCCGATTTCAGGGATTGCCGTGTTGGCAGCGTCATCCGTCACGGAGGTGCTGGGCGACACTGTTTCATCGCCGATCACGCCGTCTGTGTCTGTTACGGCACCGTCTACTGCATCAGGTGTAATGAGCGGCGTAACCTTTGACGTTGCAGTCGGCATGGACGTAGGCACGGCATTGTCAATGTCTGCATCGGCGGGCGTACCCGCGCCGCAGCCGCACAGGGAAAGAGCCAGTATGCACGTCATAACGATATAAACGATAACTTTCTTCATCTTTTTCCTCCCAAATCTGAGCTGAATTTATCAAGCGTTAGTATTATCTGTGCATTCTTTATAAATATACAGAAAATGTTTTCCTGACACTGTTGTGCTCCGTAATTGCCAAGTGCTTAAAAATGTGATATTATTTTATTTATGAATAATTTGAAGAAAAATGATATATACACGGTCGTGATCGAGGGATATTCATCGGAGGCTTACGGCGTTTGCCGCATAGATGGGCGCGCCGTGTTCGTTCCGCGCGCCATTGTGGGCGAAACGTGGGAGATCCGCATTGTCAAGGTCACGGCGAGTGCGGTATATGCACGCCCAGAACAGCTCATCGTTCCCTCTCCGGAGCGGCGTGTGCCGGAATGCCCGTACTTTGGCAGGTGCGGCGGATGTGATACGTGGCACATGAGCTATGATGAGGAGCTGCGCTTCAAGCTCGAGCGTGTGAATGACGCACTGGAGCATATAGGGCGGCAAAGTGTGCGCGCAGAGGAAATAATAGGCGCAGACTGCTATGAGCGTTACCGTAACAAGGGCATTTTCGCTGTCGCGGCGGTCAATGGTCAGCCGTGCGCCGGTTTTTACCGTGAACGCAGCCATGAGCTTATCCCCGTTGACGACTGTCTTATTCAAGACGAGCTTTGCCGCCGCGCGGCAAGCGCCGTTACGGCGTTTATGGCGGTGCATGGCATTTCCGCTTATGATGAGGCAAACGGCAAAGGTACGGTGCGGCATATATTCTGCCGCCGCGCGATACATACGGCTGACGCAGTCGTCTGCATTATTGCCGCGCGAGGCTTCGGCGCGGCGACCGGTGCGCTTGTTGATACGCTGCGCAGCGCCTGTCCGGAGCTGACAGGGATTGTGCTGAACATCAATAAGACCGTCGGGAACACCGTTCTCGCCGGGAATTTTCATACGCTCTGGGGGCGTGCCGGAATCATGGACACACTCTGCGGAAATATGTTTGAAATTTCTCCGCAGGCGTTTTTTCAGGTGAACCCACTGCAGGCGGAGCGGCTTTACGCCAGGGCGCTTGAATACGCCGCTCCATCCACGTATGCAACGGTTCTCGACCTTTATTGCGGCGCAGGTACTATCAGTCTTGCGCTTGCCCGCTGTGCGCACCGTGTCATAGGGGCGGAGATTGTGCCGGAGGCCATTGATAATGCGACGAAAAATGCCGCCGCAAACAGCATCACGAACTCAGAATTTATCTGTGCCGACGCAGGACAGGCGGCGGAAATGCTGTCCGCGCGCGGTCTGCAGCCGGAGGTCATCGTCGTTGATCCGCCGCGCAAGGGTATGGATGCACGCGCCGTTGCCGCTGTCGCTGCGATGCAGCCGCAGCGCATGGTCTACGTCTCCTGCAACCCCGCAACTCTCGCGCGGGATGTTCTGCGCTTTGCTGAGCTTGGGTACGAGCTGAAAGCCGTGACCGCAGTGGATATGTTTCCACGGACGTGCCATGTTGAAAGCGTGGCAGTAATGGAGAAAAAAGATTGCGAGGATAAATAAATGAAATATGACCGGAAGATTACGCTGATAAGCGGAAAAGAGGCGCGGCTCAGGAATGCCGACACAGGAGCCGGAGAGCCATTCTCTCCGGCAGTCCGGCACAAGTAAAGAAAAACTATTTTTTTCGGAGCGTGAATGCATGAAGCGTATTGCTTGGTTGGATATTGCAAAGTACATATGCATAATGGCGGTGATGCTGGAGCATCTTGAGAGCACAACGGATGTTCTCGGCTGCTTTTTCTCTCCGTTTTTCGTGCTCTGCTTTTTCGCAGTCGCCGGGTACACCCACAAAGCCGGGCAGCCGTTCGGCGCGTTCATGGTGAAAAAGCTGCGCACGCTCTTTGTCCCGTGGCTCATTTTCAGTGTGTTTGACATTGCCCTCTCTCAGCTCGTATCGTTCAGCGACCATGGCAGCTTCTGGACGGAGCTGGGGTGGAATCTGCTGCAAATTCGCGGACACGGCGATCAGATATGGTTTGTTGCAGCGCTGTTTATGGCGTTTATCCCATTCTGGGTGTTTATCGAGTGGTACAGCCGTAGGGAAAGCACACCCGCAAGGCGGACTGTGTTTGTGCTCATTGCGCTCGCGCTCTTTTACGCGGACACGTTCTATTCAAAACACATGGATCCGTCCCTGCTCCCGTGGGGAACAGCGGCGCTCCCGTGGCATATTGAATACATATTCCAAGGTATGTTCTACATGGTTCTCGGCTATATGTTCCGCGAGAGCTGGGAGACGGGCTTTGACCGCCTGAACACGTGCACTGGGCGTGCGATACTCTTCTCTTCCTACGCGCTCATCATATACCTTCCTTATTTTGTAAATATGCCGGAGACTCTGTTCGCGCTTTTTGCGGTGTATATCACACCGATTCTTGGCATCATGCTAACGTTTGCGGTCAGTAAAGCTATTCCCTCCAACCGATATATGTGCTACATCGGGCAGAACACGCTCGTTTATTTCGCGCTGCACGGAAAGGTATTCTCATTCGTTGAGGGTATGCTCAGGCGCTTTGCCGCACCTTTGTACTCTGCTTTGCTTTCAAACGTGCTTGCGTCCAATGTCTTTGCGGTCGTATTCACTTTTCTGCTGTCGCTTGTGCTCATCATTCCGGCGTATATCATAAACCGCTGGCTGCCGTTCATCTTGGGGCGGCGTGCAAATACTCCGGTGCGTTCTTCGTGACGTAACACTTCATAATCCTCAGAATTTCCTGAGGTCAATTGAAAAAAACGCTTGAATTGTACGTGTGCTTATGTTATACTTGTCAAGCTGTTAATTCGTATAAAATCGAAAGGATTGAAATAAATGTCTACGCTCACTATTGTTTTTACCATTCTTCAGGTCATTTCCGGTCTCGCAGTCACCGTTATCGTGCTCATGCAGAGCGGTAAGAGCGCCGGTCTCTCTGGGTCTATTTCCGGCGGTGCAGAGACTTTCTTTTCCAAAGGCAAGGCAAAAACCCTTGACGCGAAGCTTGCGAAGATGACGAAATGGTTTGCTCTCGTGTTCGTCGTGCTGACTCTCGTGCTTAATCTTATCTGATTTTATCTGATAATTCTATATTTCATATAAAAATTGCTGACCTTGAGGTCAGCAATTTTTTATTCCCATGTTTTCCATACGTCCGGGCAGTAGCCGACAGTCGCCTGCTTGCCGTTGCGGACAATTGGCGTTTTGATGAGATATGGAATTTCGTACAGCTTGTCGAGCTTTGCATCGGCAGAGGCGAGGTACTGCACCAGGGGATAATCCTCATCTGCAGTATCGATCATCGCCTCAAGTCCGACGGAATTTTTAACGGAGTTCAGTTCTCCCCTGCTCATACCGTATTTTATCACGTCCACAAACTGATATTTTATCCTGCGCTCCTTGAAATATCGCTCGGCTTTCTTCGTGTCAAAGCACTTGCTTTTGCCGAATATCTGTATATTCATATTGCAGCCGCGCTTATATTTCAGTAATGACCGGCAGTATCATGGGGCTGCGGCGTGTGGTCTTGTAGAGGTACCCGGAGATGTTGTTTTTCACCTTGCTCTTTATGCTGGTGAAATCACTGATGTGCTGTGCCTCGCACGATGCAACAGACTCCAGCGTCACTCGCTTGAGCTCCTCAATGAGATGCTCCGCCTCTTTGACATAGATGAAGCCTCTCGTCACGATCTCAGGGTCGGCAAGGATCTTATGATCGTGTGCCGAGAACGGCATAACCACGACGACCATACCGTCCTCTGCGAGACGGTGCCTGTCGCGCATAACAACGCTGCCGACCTCGCCAACGCCGCTGCCATCGACAAGCACAGCACCGGCAGGCACGCTTGCCTCGCACTTTATGGATTTCTTTGTGATTTCTATGACCTTGCCGTTTTCGGCGATGACGATGTTCTTGGGATTGACGCCCATTATGCGCCCAAGCTCCGCATGCTTGACAAGCATTCTGTACTCACCGTGTACGGGGATGAAATACTTGGGTCTGACAAGCCCGAGAACCATTTTCTGCTCTTCCTGTGAGGCATGACCGGAGACGTGCAGATCAGTGTGGCGATCGTATATGACCTCTGCACCCTTGTGGAAAAGCTCATCAATGACGCGGCTGATGGTGTTCTCGTTGCCGGGTATGGCAGAGGCAGAAATGATAACTCTGTCGCCGGCGTCAACGGTGACCTGCTTATGCTCGGAAAATGCCATGCGGTAAAGCGCGGACATGGCCTCGCCCTGGCTGCCGGTCGAGATGATAACGACCTTGTTCTTTGGAAGCTTATTCAGGTGCTCAATGTCCATCATGACATTATCGGGAATATCCATATACGACAGCACAGATGCCACACGAAGGACATTTTCCATGCTGCGCCCTGTAATGCCGACCTTGCGCCCGTATTTGTTGGCAACATTGATGATCTGCTGCAATCTGTGGACATTGGACGCAAACGTGGTGATGATGATGCGCTTATCGCAGCCCATGAAGAGCTTGTCAAAGCTCTCACCGACCTTGCGCTCCGAGTCGGAATGTCCGGGCTTTTCCACGTTTGTGGAGTCGCTCAGCAGTGCGAGCACGCCGTCGTTGCCAAGCTGCCCGAAGCGCGCAATGTCAAACATACCGCCGGATATTGGCGTGACGTCTATCTTGAAGTCGCCGGTGTGGATGACCGTGCCAAGAGGCGTGCCGATAGCCAGAGCGACGGCATCCGGAATGGAGTGGTTGACATGAATGAACTCCACCGTGAAGCAGCCGAGGCGGAACACTGAGCCTACTTTTTTTGTGAATATCTGTGTATTGTACAGCAGATCAAACTCCTCAAGCTTCAGCTCGACAAGCGCGGCGGTAAGAGGCATGGTGTAGATAGGTATGTCCAGCTCACGAAGGACATAAGGCACAGCGCCGATATGATCCTCGTGCCCATGGGTGAGGATCATGCCGCGTATACGGTCGGCATTTGCGCGCAGATAGCTTATGTCCGGCAAGACGATGTCAATACCGTACATATCCTCATCCGGAAAACCCATGCCGCAGTCGACAATGATAATATCCGTGCCGCATTCAAACGCGGTCATATTCTTGCCGATCTCACCAAGACCGCCAAGAGGAATTATTTTCAATTTAGAAATCATATTATCTCCTATCTTCTTTTATTTTTTGCCCATAAGCGAACCGGTGCACGACCTGCAACGTGTACCTCATCCATTTATGGCGGCAGCATTGCAGCTGCCTATTTATGTATGCACAGAAAGTATAACCGATAACGGATATTTTTAGCACATAATGCAGCAAATACCCGTAAACGCCAAAATTACATCTCAGTGCGTCCTTCGAGCGCACGGTTAAGGGTCGCATCGTCGGCAAACTCGAGATTGGAGCCGACAGGGATACCGTAGGCAAGGCGCGTGACCTTTATGTCGAACGGCTTCAGAAGGCGCGAGATATACATTGCGGTGGCTTCTCCCTCGGTATCGGGGTTCGTCGCCATGATGACCTCTTCCACGCCCGGCTCTGCCGCGCGTACAAGAAGCTCCTTAATGCGTATATCCTCCGGACCTACATGGCTCATCGGCGAAAGCACGCCGTGCAGCACATGGTACGTTCCGTTATATTCTCTCCCACGCTCAATGCTCAACACGTCGCGCGGCTCGGAAACAACGCAGATGGTGGACTTATCACGTCTGTCGCTCGCGCATATCTGGCAAATCTCACCCTCGGTGAGATTCTGACATATCTTGCAGCAATGTACGCTGGACTTTGCCGTAGTGATGGCGTCGGCAAAAGACCTTGCCTCTTCATCCGGCAGCGACAGCACATAAAATGCGAGCCGCTGGGCGCTCTTTTTCCCAATACCGGGAAGCGCGGCAAATTTATCAATCAGGTTTTCAAGCGACGCAGGGAAAAAAGACATAATTTATTCTCCGATACAGCCAAGCGATATCACTCGCCGCGAATAGCGGCAATGGCGGCGGCGCGGTCAGGTTTGTCAAAGATTGCGCTGCCCGCAACAAGGACGGTGCAGCCCGCTTCGACTGCGAGACGCGCAGTGTCCGCGTTTATCCCGCCGTCAGCCTCCAGCTCGCACCCTGGCTTGATGCAATCGATGTACTCACGCACCTTTTCGATTTTTTCAAGCTGATCACGCATAAAGCTCTGTCCTCCGAAACCCGGCTCGACAGTCATTATCAGCACAAGCTCCACCTGCTCGAGAAACGGCAAAACATCGTCTGCCGCCGTGTGCGGCTTGAGCGTGATGCCTGCGCGTTTTCCAGCAGAATGCACCCTGTCGATTGCGAGAAGAATATTCTCCGGCGTATCAGCCTCAATATGGACGTTGACAAGATCTGCCCCGGCGTCGCAAAACCGTTCAACATAGCGCACCGGGCGTTCGATCATGAGGTGCACATCAAGAAACATATCCGTCGCGCGGCGCAGAGACTTTACCACAGGAACACCAATGGAGATGTTCGGGACAAAAAGCCCGTCCATAACATCAACATGCAGCCAGTCCGCGCCGGCGCGCCTGACATCCTCGACCTCTTCACCAAGACGTGCAAAATCCGCCGACAGTATTGACGGGGCAAGCTTTATCATAATGCAGCTCCTCTTGTTGATCAGGTTACGGTCTCTCATACATTCGTTTTATTATACTACAACAAATAGTTCAATTGCAATATTGACGTGAAGAATATTTAGATATAAAATAAACTAATGAAGAATAGCTCGGAGGACAATACTTTGGTCAGGAAAAACAAAAAGCCCCTGCGCGTTGGGCATATATATGGTTTTGCCTTCACATGGATAGCAATGGCGCTTATGCTGCCGCTTTACAAGACATGGGCGCTTATTACCGCGCTCGTCGTCAGCACTCTTGTGGGCGCGAGCGTATGGAGCATCGGTGAGAAAAAAGCGCAGAAAGCTGCGGATGCGGAGCGTGCAGCGCAGCAGGCGGAGGCGGACGCCGCCGCAAAGGCTTCTCCCAGAAAGAAGAGCTACGGTCCGGAAATAGATCCGATACTTGCCGAGGGCAGCCGCGCGCTTGCCGAGATGGGGCGTCTTTATGCTTCCATCAAAGATACCGACGTGCGCGCGAAGATAAATGAGATAATGCGCATCACAGACAAGATCACGCAGGATGCTGTCAGTGATCCGTCTGACATTCCCCAGATCAAAAAATTCCTCAACTATTACCTTCCAACCACAATAAAGCTTCTCAACGCCTATGACCGTATGAGCTCGCAGGGCATTGAGGGCGAGAATCTGGATAAGAGCATGAAGAATATAAATGATATGCTCGATACCGTTATAGAGGCATACAAAAAGCGGCTTGATTCGCTTTTTGCCAATCAGGCGCTCGATATTGAGACCGATATTGAAGTCATGAACTCCATGCTCGCCAGAGAGGGTCTCGCGGGCGGCAGGGATTTTGACATAAAAGACGATACCTCGCAGACCGCGCAGGCGCAATAAAAAAATAGAAAGGAACTCTACAATGAACGAACAAACCAGCTCCATACCAAGCCTCACGCTCGAGTCTAACGCCCCCGCCGCGGCACAGACCGCAGTTGAGGAAGCCCCCGCGGTCAAGGACGCTTCCGCCCCCGCCGCAGTCGAGACCAAGACCGAAAAGCCGGATCTGAGCGCGCTGTCCGCAGCGGAGCAGGCAGCAGTGCTGGATTTTTCCGAGAAGATAGACGTCACGAACACCGAACAGGTCATGAACTACGGTTCTGCCGCGCAGAAAAACATATCCGAATTTTCCGATGCAGCCCTCGGCACCGTGCGCACCAAAGACCTCGGCGAGGTCGGCGATATGCTGGGTGATCTTGTCGTTGAGCTTCAGGGTCTGAAATTTACACAAGAGGAGAAAAAGGGTCTGCTCGGGCTTTTCAGGAAGGCGACGAACGACATAGCATCCATGAAGGCTCAGTTTGACAGGGCGGAGGTCAATGTCGACAAAATAGTGGAGGCGTTGGAAAAGCACGAGGTCACGCTGATGAAGGATATCAGCATGATGGACAAGATGTATGACAAAAACCAGGAGTACATGAAAGAGCTGACCATGTATATCCTTGCCGGCAAGGTCAAAATTGAAAAGCTGCGCAATGAAGAGCTGCCCAAATATGTGCAGCACGCGCAGGAGACCGGTCTTCCAGAGGATGCACAGGCAGCAAACGATTTTGCAAATCTCATTGGACGCTTCGAAAAAAAGATACACGACCTTGAGCTTACGCGGCAAATCTCCGTGCAGATGGCGCCGCAGATCCGCCTCATCCAGAATAATGACAGCCTTATGGTCGAGAAGATTCGCTCATCAATTGTCAATACCATTCCCCTATGGAAAAATCAGATGGTGCTGGGTCTTTCTATGTTCCACTCCGAGCAGGCAATGAAGGCGCAGCGCAATGTGACCGACACCACAAACGCCCTCCTCATGCAAAACGCTCAGGCACTGCACCAGGGCAGCGTAAACATCGCCAAAGAGTCAGAGCGCGGCCTTGTTGACATTGAGACGCTCAAAAAGACGAATCAGGAACTTATCAAGACTCTCGACGAGGTGCGCCAAATTCAGGATGCAGGACGCGCCGGACGTGCCCAGGCAGAGGCGGAGCTTAACCGCATTGAGGATGAGCTCAGGCAGAAGCTCTTGGAGATGAACGGCTGACCCGCCCCATAAGGAGGCTTAAATGAAAGCATTGAAAAATCCTGTTGCCGCAATATTTCTCGCTGTTATTCTCGTCGCCTCGTCCACCCTCCTCTCCGCCTCTGTCAATCTCGGCAAGGATGCACAGAAGGTGACTGACGGATTTTACGACGGCGTGATATACGACGGCTATAAGCACCCCAGCATTTATAGCCAGCTCAACAATATCATCGGTGCAATCGACGGCATGTGCGCCGTCGCGGCAAACAACGGCGTCAGCACTGCGGCGCTGTCCATGGCTTCGTCTGAGCTGAAGTCTAGTCTGTCCACCATGCATGACAACATCAGCTCCATTTATCTGAGTTACAGCGCCATGTGCACCCAGCTTATACCGTTCATGAACGAAATCAACAGCATTTCCCTCTCCGAACGCGAAAGCGAGGGTATAGAGGCGTATGAGAATACCGTGACGAATGCTCAGCGCGTCATTGACGAATCCGGCTATAATGAGAGCGTGCGCTCGTACAGAAGCTCTCTTGACGCAGCGGCAAATTTCTTCGCCTCGCTCTGCGGCGTGACCGGTCCGGAATACTTTGCGTGATATGAAAGCAAGGGGTTTTATATCATTTTTCGCGGCGTTGGTGCTTTGCGCCGCACTCGCTTCGCCCGCGTTTGCAGTTGTAGAACAGAGCGAGAGCTTTTACGCGGCAGATTATGCCAACGTGCTGAGCAGCACCACAGAGCAGATGATAATCGATTGCAACGGCGCTCTTGAGCAGCAGTGTCAGGGAGCGCAGATTGTCGTTGTCACTGTCGAATATCTTGACGGCATGACAACAGATGCCTACGCTTACCAGCTCTTCAACTCCTGGGGCGTGGGCTCGGCAGAGTACAGCAACGGCATGCTTCTCCTGCTCGCAGTGCAGGAGAACAAGGCATGGCTCGCTTACGGGCTGGGGCTGAATTCTGTGCTGTCAACGCAGCGCGTGGATTCCATGCTGGAAGAGTATTTCTGGACAGACTTTGATAACGGCGACTATGACGCCGCCGTAACGAAGCTCTTCAATGCTCTGCTCAAATGGTACGATGACGAGTACGGCAGCAGTGTTGCCGGTGCCGGTACAGCGCAGGTAAATAACAGCTACTCCGGGAACGGCTACTATAACACATATGGCATCTCATATGCTGTAAAGCGGATCGTGCGTATCGGCGTGATAGTGCTCATTCTGCTCGCCGTGTTCGGCGGCGGCGGTCGCGGCAGGGGCGGAGGCTCATGGCTGCCATGGCTGCTGCTGTTCCTCTCGCGCGGCGGTCGGCACGGATGGCACGACTGGAACGACCGTCCACCGCACGGCGGCGGCTTCGGCGGCGGTTTTGGCGGCGGAGGAGGCCGTGGAGGAGGCTTCGGTGGAGGCTTCGGCGGCGGCAGCGGTCACGGAGGCGGAGGCTTCTCCGGCGGTGGCGGCGGCAGACGTTGATAATAAACACATTATATGCCGCCGATGCGGCAGAACGGAGATAATATAATATGTCCATAGAAAAAGGACGCGCGTACTTTCGCGCACTTGGGATAGAGGATAGAGTCAGAGAGTTTGACGTGTCGTCTGCAACGGTTGAGCTTGCAGCGCAGGCACTTGGTGTGGATGGCGCGCGCATCGCCAAAACTCTGTCTTTCAAATCCGACATGGGCTGCATGCTCATTCTCGCCGCGGGCGACGCACGCATTGATAACCATAAATTCAAGGAAAAGTTTCACTTCAAGGCGAAAATGCCATCGCCGGACGAAGTGCTTGAACTTGTGGGGCACCCGGTCGGCGGTGTATGCCCGTTTGGTATAAACGACGGTATACCGGTGTATCTTGACGTCAGTCTCAAGCGGTTCGAAACCGTTTTCCCCGCCGTCGGCAGCGCCAGCAGCGCCATAGAGCTTGATCTGGACGAGCTTTATAAGTATTCCAACGCGCTTGAATGGATAGATGTCTGCAAGCTGCCGGAATAATGTCATAATGCCATTCAAACGCGCCAGTATTGCGCTTTTAGATGCAAAAAACTCCACTCAATCGCATGGGTGGAGTTTTTAGTATTCTCAAATAAAGCTTTATGCCAGGGTTATCTTCTTAAAGCTCTTCTTGCCGCGGCGGACAATAAGTCCGGCTTTGACATCGTCACAGGTGTAGGACTTTGCAATGTCCGTGACCTTGTCGTCATTGACGGTGATACCGCCCTGCTGCACATTGCGGCGCGCGTCGGACTTCGTTGTGCAGAGCCCGGACTTCACCAGCAGCGTCATAATGTCAATGCTGCCCTCGGCAAAATCGCTCTCAGCAAGCTCCACCGTGGGGATATTTTCACCGTCTCCGGCGCCGCCGAACAGCGCTTTTGCGGAAGATTCCGCCTTTTTTGCCTCTTCCTCGCCATGGACGAGCGTGGTCAGCTCGTAGGCAAGTATCTCCTTGGCGCGGTTGAGCTGGCTGCCCTCCCAGCCGTCCATCTCATCTATCTGCTCAAGCGGCAGGAACGTCAGCATACGGATGCACTTGAGAACATCCGCATCTTCAACATTGCGCCAGTACTGGTAGAAATCATAAGGACTGGTCTTGTTCGGGTCGAGCCACACAGCGCCCGCTGCGGTTTTGCCCATCTTCTTGCCCTCAGAATTCAAAAGAAGCGTGATGGTCATTGCGTGCGCGTCCTTGCCGAGCTTGCGGCGTATAAGCTCCGTGCCGCCAAGCATATTGCTCCACTGGTCGTTGCCGCCAAACTGCATATTGCAGCCGTAATGCTGAAACATGTAGTAAAAGTCATAGCTCTGCATGATCATGTAGTTGAACTCAAGAAAACTCAGCCCCTTCTCCATGCGCTGCTTGTAGCATTCGGCACGAAGCATATTGTTAACGGAGAAGCAGGCGCCGACCTCGCGCAGAAGGTCAATGTAATTGAGCGGGGCAAGCCAATCGGCATTGTGCAGCATGAGCGCCTTGCCGTCGGAGAAGTCAATGAATTTCTCCATCTGACGTTTGAAGCAATCAGCGTTATGGGCAATGTCCTCTCTGGTCAGCATCTTGCGCATATCGGTGCGCCCGGACGGATCGCCGATGAGAGTAGTGCCGTCGCCAATAAGTGCAATAGGCTTGTTGCCGGCCATCTGCAGACGCTTCATCAGGCACAGTGCCATAAAGTGACCAACATGCAGAGAGTCTGCCGTGCAGTCAAAGCCAATGTAGAATGTCGCCTTGCCGTTGTTGACAAGCTCTCTTATCTCATCCTCGTTCGTCACCTGCGCGATAAGTCCGCGTGCAACAAGTTCTTCGTAAATACCCATTTTGGTTTTCTCCTGTATAATCAGCTATTTTATTTGTTTCCGTTTATAATTATCTCCGCAAGCTCCGCACCGTGCTCAATAAGCTCGGCGCAGCTCACATTGGCGGCCTTCAGATCCGCGCAGCGGACGCTGCCGTACTTTTCCTTAAAATCCGCAGTGCATTGCTTCGTAAGCTGTGCGATTTTGTCCTTTGCTTCGCTATCCGTCCCATCGGTAAATGGGTTTGCAAGACCTATAGCCATAACCGCGCCGGATATTGCGCCGCATATCTCGCCGCAGCGGACGCCGCCGCCAAACCCGCCGGATACCGCCAGCGCTGTTTTATCGTCAAGACCGGTATACTTGCCGCAGGCACAAAGAACACTCTGCGCACAGTTGAAGCCGCACTCATGCAGTCTTGCAGCATCTTCCTTTATTCCCACAATGCTGATCCCCCTTTCCCGCTGCTGCTTATTTTATCTTTGCCTTGAAGCGCTCCGCAGCAGCCATCTGCTCCTCCGCGCTGGCCAGCGTTGTCTCCGTGACAAAGTCGCCGCCGTGCAGCCGCGCAAGCTCGCGCCGTCTGCCTTCGCGGTCAAGCTCTGTCACCTGGGTATACGTTCTGCCGCCGCGCTCGTGCTTTGCGATAAGATAATGGCTGTCCGCCATGGCGGCGATCTGCGGCAGATGCGTCACGCACATGACCTGCTTTCCCCTTGACACAGTATACAGCTTTTCCGCAACGCGCTGCGCCGCAATACCTGATACGCCTGTATCTATCTCATCAAATATCATCGTGCCTACACTGTCGTTTTCGGCAAAGACGTTCTTCATAGCGAGCATAATACGACTCAGCTCACCGCCGGACGCGATCCTGCTTATCCGTCCAAGCTCCTCACCGGCGTTTGCGGACATGATGAAGCGCGCATTTTCCGCGCCATTCGCATCAAAACCCTGCTCGTTTTCAACCGGTACAAACTCCACTGCAAAGCGTACAGATGGCATATTCAGTTCCCGAAGCTCGCGGACAATGCGCGCTTCCAGCTCCTCCGCCCTTTTGCGGCGCTTCAAGCCGAGCTTTTTTGCCGCAGAAAGGCACTGATCCCGCTGGGCGGAAAGTTCACGCTCAAGCTTTATGAGCCTGTCGCCGGCATACTCGATATCATCAAGTTTTTTTCTGCACTCATCAAGATATGCCGGCAGCTCATCCTCGCTTTTGCCGTACTTGCGCTCAAGCTTGTTCAGAAGCGAAATGCGGCTTTCAAGGCTGTCATATTCCTCCGGCGAAAAATCGAGACTCTCGCGGAAATCGCGTATGGTCTCTGCGGCGTCGGAGAGGGCAAACGCTGCGTCATTTATACCGTTCGCGGCGCTCTCAAGCTCCGGCGCAATTGCAGACGCTCTTGATGCGTAGTAGGCGGCGTTCTGCGCCATGGAAACTGCGTTGTCATCCCCTCCATAAAGTGCGGAGAATGCCGCATCCAACGCCTCTGTCAGTTTTTCGCTGTTTCGGAGAAGGTCACGGCGCGCAATAAGCCCCTCCTTCTCCCCTGCCTTTATATCAGCGCGCTCAAGCTCCTGTATCTGGTACTTCAGGCTGTCGCTCAACCGCTCTTTCTCTATCTCATCCATGCTGAGAGAGTCGATTTCTTTCTTTATTGCGCAGTATTTGTCATATTCCGCGCGGTACGCCGCCACATCGGGCGCGAGAGCTCCGAAGCTGTCAAGATACTGCATATGACGGCGCTCATCCATGAGCTGCCGCCCATCGTTCTGCCCATGAATATCCACAAGCATGGCGGCAAGCTCCTTCATCTGCGCCGCCGTTACCGGCGCGCCGCAGATGCGGCAGCCGCTCTTACCGTCGGCGCTGATGCGCCGCTGCAAAATAAGCTCGCCGTCATCAGCATCTATCTCATTGTCGGCAAGCCACGTCTCCGTTCCAGCAGTATCAAACACCGCCGTAACGACGCCTTTTTCTGCCCCGCGGCGCACAAGCTCCCGGCTTACTCTCTCACCGAGGACAGCGCCGATCGAGTCTATGATGATGGATTTGCCCGCGCCGGTTTCGCCGGTGAGCACATTAAGTCCCGGCGCGAAGCTGATGTCAGCCTTTTCAATTACAGCTATATTCTCAATGTGAAGTTCATTAAGCATACGGCATTACCCCATGTCCCCTCCGGGAATCCCGGTGTTAAAACAACAGCTCTATCTCGTGGAAGAACCGGTGCGCAACCTCATTGTCGCGCATGGCGATAAACGCGGTGTCATCCCCTGCAAGTGTGCCGACGACGCCTTCGACCGCCATATTGTCGATTGCGGAGCAGCACGCCGAGGCAAGCCCCGGAAGCGTTTTTATGACGATAATATTCTGCGCGACGTCATAAGAGACCAGACTCTCGCGGAAGATCGTCTTGAGCCGTGGGCTGAGATCGTCTTTCTCCTGCGTGCTCGGGGCTACATAACGGTAGCCGCCATGCGGACCGAGCTCCTTGACAAGGCGCATATCCTTTATATCGCGGGAAAGCGTCGCCTGTGTGCTCTTTATTCCGCGCTCTGCCAGCGCCTCCATAAGCTGCGCCTGCGTTTCAATATCCTTTTGCGAGATAATGTCGAGAATTACGCTCTGACGGCCGTGCTTCATTGCGAGTCCTCCTGAAAATATAATTTATGTCAGTTTTTCGTAAGCGATGTCATAAAAACTCTTGCACCCCATATTCACCATTGCGGTGTACATTGCAGAGCGCCTGACTGTGATGATGTCGTCATTGGCAAGGTCATAGACCGGATTGCCGTCAACCGAGAGATAAGCACGTCTGCCGTGCAGCTTCTCTGTTTTCACTGATACTGTGCGCACCGGATCAAGCACAAATGAACGCGAACCCATAACATGCGCGCATATCGGAGTAATAATCAGGTTTTCTGCATCAGGCTCGACTATGGGACCGCCGGCAGACATGGAATACCCCGTCGAACCAGTCGGCGTTGCAAGGACGATGCCGTCGCCTGAAAACGCCGTGATGGTATCCCCGTCGCACATGGCGGTTAGTTTAATGCAGTCGCCATAGCCGTGAATAACCGCATCATTGAGCGCACAGTCGGAGTACACCGTTTCTCCGCCGCGCAGGAGCGACACATCAAGTTTCATCCGCCGGCTCACTGGCATATTGCCTTCAGCCGCTCTGACGACAAGCGGCAGATCCTCCGGCTCAAGCTCCGTCATAAACCCCTTTGTGCCGAGGTTTATGCCGAGTATGGGCACGGAATAATCGTGCAGTGTCCGCGCCGCGGACAATATCGTTCCGTCTCCGCCAATGACAATGATAAGCGAGCATTTTCCCGCTACATCAGCAAGCTTGTGCGTTTTTATGCCATCCGGGATTATGCCCGGCTCGTCCTCGGCGAATATCGGGCACACGGCAGTCTCATGCCCTGACTCATTCAGCATTAGCACTGTCTCTTGAGTGATGCGCATACCAATATCACGAAACGGATTCGGACAAACTGCAATCATATCCGTACACCTCATTTTTTGCGTTACAGCGCCTCGTGCGACGCAGCGACGACTGCCGGCACATCGATCTCTCCGGGCGGCACAGCCGCATTTTTCATGTGGCAAATATACTCAATATTGCCCTCGGGGCCCTTTATCGGTGAAAAATCCAGTCCGACAGCACTCAGACCTATCGTGGGTGCAAAGTCAAGTATGCCGCGCACGACATCCTCATGAACCTTGAGGTCACGCACAACGCCCTTCTTGCCGACTTCCTCACGCCCGGCTTCAAACTGGGGCTTTATAAGGCAGATCACATCCGCCCCGTCTTTTAAAAGCTGCTTTACAGCAGGAAGCACCAGCTTTATGGAGATGAACGACACATCCATCACCGCAAGGTCGAGCGCCTCGGGTATCTGCTCCTTTGTTACATAGCGCAGGTTTGTGCGCTCCATATTCACAACACGCTCATCCTGTCGAAGCTTCCACGCAAGCTGACCGTAGCCGACGTCGACGGCATATACCTTTGCCGCACCATGCTGGAGCAGCACATCGGTAAACCCGCCGGTTGATGCGCCGCAGTCGATGCAGACCTTCCCGGCAGGATCAACCGGGAACACGCGCAGCGCCTTGTCGAGCTTATATCCGCCGCGGCTGACAAACGGCAATGTCTCGCCGTGGATCTCCACCTTTACGTCTGGGGAGACAGCCATGCCGGGCTTGTCGGCACGCTGTCCGTTGACGAAGACGACGCCGCTCATTATCGTGGTTTTCGCACGCTCGCGGCTCTCTGTGAGCCCGAGGTCGAACACAAGCTGATCAAGCCTGAGCTTTTTCATTGCAAACAACACTCCGCTTTGCAGATTCGTAATGCCGCGTCGGCAATACTCTGAGCGTCAAGACCATAATCGCGCCTGAGCTCCGCTACGCTGCCCTGCGGTATCACGCCGTCGCCCAGATTTATAAGCTGCGCCGCGCGCAGTTCGATCCCCTGCTGCGCACAGAGCGCCAATATCTGCTCGCCCACACAGCCGGGAGCGCAGCTCTCTTCCGGGATGATGAGTCTGCCTGTCTTTTTCAGCGAATCAAGCGTGCTCTCAAACTCATTCGGTTTTATGATACCGATTTTTATGACTTCGGCGCTCACACCGCTCTTTTCAAGAATACGCGCGCATTGAAGCGCATTATTCACCATTGTGCCGTAGCATACGATGGTAATGTCATTTCCTTCGCGCAGCACAGTCTCGTGCTCGACATGAGAGGCGCGATATTCGCCCTCGCCGCCGCGCGGATAACGCACCGCGACAGGACCGGCCTCATCAAAAATCGCGGCTTCAAGCATATCATGAAGCTCCTGAAAGCTTGCAGGGCACATGACAGTCATGCCCGGAACCGTGGAAAGATAACTGACATCGAAAACGCCGTGATGGGTCTCGCCGTCGTTGCCGACAAGCCCTGCCCTGTCAATGGCAAAAACCACATGCAGACGCTGGAGCGCCACATCATGGATGAGCATATCATAAGCGCGCTGCAAAAAGCTTGAATAGACCGCAAAAACCGGCAGCGCCCCCTGCTTTGCCATACCCGCCGCCATCGCCGCAGCGTGTCCCTCGGCAATGCCGATGTCAATAAAGTGCTTGGGAAACTCCCTGGCGTAACCGCTCAGACCTGTGCCGGAGCACATTGCGGCTGTGATTGCGCAGAGGCGGGCATCACGTGCGGCAAACTCACACATATCATCACCAAAGCGGTCTGAAAATGTTGCGCCGCACTCATTGACGACACCAGTCTCCGGGTCGAAAGGTCCCACGCCATGGTATTTATCCGGGTGATCCTCCGCATAAAAGCAGCCTTTGCCCTTTTTCGTGAGCACATGGACGATGACCGGCTGCTCCATATCCTTTGCCAGCCTGATTGCAGACTCCAATGCCTGCACATTATGCCCGTCAACAGGACCGAGATATTCAAAGCCCATCTGGCTGAATGTATTATCCGGAAGAAGCCACGACTTGAACCACTCCTTCACGCGATGGTTGAGCGTGTACAGCGCCGGAAGCTTTTTAAATTCAGCCCTGTACCAGCGCTTGAAGCTGATGTACGCCGGCTTATAGCGCATAGCGCCGAGAAGGCGCGACATACCTCCGACATTTTCGCCGATGGACATGTTGTTGTCGTTAAGAATGATAACTATAGGCTCGCCGCAGGATGCGGCATCCTCCAACCCCTCATACGCAAGCCCGCCGGTCATTGCTCCGTCGCCGATTACCGCGGCAACCTCATACTTCTTGCCTGTGAACGCACGTGCGCGTGCCATGCCCGTTGCAACGGATACGGACGTGGAAGCGTGCCCGGTGATGAAAGCGTCGTCATCGCTCTCGTAAGGCTTTGGAAAGCCGGAAAGCCCTCCGTGCTGGCGCAGTGTTGGAAATTCATCCCTGCGTCCGGTGATTATTTTATGCGTATAGCTCTGATGACCGACATCAAAAACGATGCGATCGACCCTTGTGTCATAAACCCTGTGGAGCGCAACCGTCAGCTCGACCGTACCCAGATTCGAGGCGAGATGCCCGCCGGTTTGCGCAACATTTTTTATCAGAAACTCCCTGATTTCGGCACAAAGCGTGTTCAGCTCGCTCTCGCTCAGCTTTTTTATATCCTCAGTGGAGTTTATTCTCTCTATAATACTCAAAATCCCTGCACCTGAAAGCTTTTATTTTTTTCTCGTCGCCAGCGCGTCAGCCAGCGCGCAGAGGAATTCCGTGTCCTCAAAGGCTTCGGAAAGAATGCCCTTTGCAAACTCCGTCAGCCGTTCAACCGTTTCGCGGCAGCCCTTTTCGCCCATGAGCGCCATATACGTGTTCTTATGCTCATGCGCATCCGAGCCTATCGGCTTTCCAAGCTCCTCCGTGCTGCTGAGAACGTCAAGCATATCGTCGCGTATCTGAAACGCAAGCCCCAGCGCAGCGCCGAAATGCCCTGCCGCATCAAGCTGCGCAACTGTGCCGCCGGCGGCGGCAACGCCCATCTGGCATGCCGCGACAAGAAGCGCTCCGGTCTTGCGGCTGTTGATCTCGGTAAGCTCCTGATCTGTGAGAGCGCGCCCTTCACCAAGCATATCAAGATACTGCCCGCCGCACATACCATCCGCGCCGACCGCACCGGAGAGTATCTCCGCACAGGCTGCTCTGCGCTCCGCCGGGAGTGGGCAGGATAATATTGTATGGAAGGCCTCCGCCTGCAGCGCATCACCGGCAAGCGTCGCCACGCACTCGCCGTAAACCTTGTGGTTGGTGGGTCTGCCGCGGCGCAGATCGTCATTGTCCATGCAAGGAAGATCATCGTGTATGAGACTGTACGTATGCAGCATTTCAACAGCGCACGCCACCGGCATCGCCGATGAAATGTCGCCGCCGCTTATCCGGCAGAATTCAAGCGTCAGCATCGGGCGTATGCGCTTTCCGCCCGCAAGGAGACTATACCGCATCGCTTCGTAAAGCCCGGCCTGCGGCATGCTGTCGCATCCGGCAAACTTTTTTTCAAGCTCGGCATCAATAAGCGCTCTGTATTCACTGTCATTCATTGCTCGTTATCCTCAAAGGGCAGCTCAATGGGCGCCCTGTCCGCTCCTTTCTTGAGCTTTACAACCTTCTGCTCGGCCTCGTCAAGAAGCCTTGTGCATTCAGCGATCAGCTTTGTCCCCTCTTCGAACATCGTCAGCGATTCACTGAGAGGGAGATCGCCGTTTTCAAGGTGCTTCACTATCTCGTCAAGCCTTGCAACAGCCTCCTCAAAGCTCAGCTTTTTTGCCGCCATTCGCTCTCCTCCGTTTCTATTTACATCGGTCTCACATTGGCGACCTCGCAGTCAGCCGTGCCGTCAGAAAACCTGACGGAGACCGTGTCCCCTTTATCAATGGCATTTATACTTTTTATAACATCACCTGACGCACCGCTTACAATTGCATAGCCGCGTGAGAGCACCTTGAGAGGGCTCATCGCGTCGAGTGCTGCAGTCAGGCGGATATACTCATGCCGTTTCTCCGCATTTATATGCTCCTGTGCGCCGATAAGGCGGTCACGGCAGCGGTCAAGCAGGATGCGCCGATCGTCTATGGCGGCAGAAGGGTCGCGCATAACGCGCTTTGTGCTGATACCATCCAGCCTTGCGCGCAGAGCGGCAAGCTTTTTGACCATTGCCTGGGACGAGCGTATCTCGTACGAACGCAGAGCGTCCGCAAATTCGGCAGCGTCAGGCACGGCGATCTCCGCTGCGTTCGACGGTGTGGATGCGCGCGCATCGGCCACATAGTCAGATATTGTTACATCCGGCTCGTGTCCGACGGCAGAGATGACCGGGATCTCGGATGCGTAGATAGCGCGGGCGACGCGCTCATCATTGAACGCCCACAGATCCTCGATAGATCCCCCGCCGCGTCCCGTGATTATGAGGTCTGCGACATTGAACTCATTGGCGTAGCGTATTGCGCCAACGATCTCCGGCGGGGCTTCCGCACCCTGTACGCGCACCGGCAGCAAAATCACCTTTGTCAGCGGCCAGCGGTGAGAGAGAATGCGTATCATGTCATGCACCGCCGCCCCCGCTGATGATGTTATAATTGCGATGCGTTCCGGGAAGCGCGGAAGCGGTTTTTTATGCTCGCGCGCAAAAAGCCCCTCTTCATCCAGCTTTCGCTTGAGCTGTTCAAACGCAACCTGCAAATCGCCTGTTCCCTCCGGCATGAGCGCGCTGCAGTAGAGCTGATACGCACCGTCGCGCGAATATACGCTCACGCGCCCGAATGCCGTCACACCCATACCGCTCTCAGGGCGAAAACGCAGCTTGACGGCGCTGCTTTTGAACATGACGCAGCGGATGCTGCTTTCAGCGTCCTTGAGTGTGAAATAATGATGCCCGGAAGGATATATTTTGTAATTGGACAGTTCTCCCCGAACGCAGACCTCGCTGAGCTCCGGGTCTCCGTCGATAAGCCCTTTTATTCTGTTGTTGAGCTGACTGACGGAAAGTGTCTGGCGTTCCATGCTCACGCCTCGGTCTCCGCCGTTCCGGTGCCGGCATCCGGCTCATCCTCGGCAGGCTCTATTGGAAACTCCCCACGCATAAAGCCGCCCAGCACGCCGTTGACAAATGACACAACGTCAGGTTCATCATAGCCTTTGTCCAGCTCGACAGCCTCATTTATTGCGGCAGCAGCCGGAACATCATCCATATAAAGTATCTCGCATATGGCGCAGCGCAGCACCGCAAGCGCAGTCTTGGAGATACGCTCCGGACGCCAGCCCATGGCGTAACGCTCTATGTAGCCGTCCGCCTCACCGCGATGATCGTGCATGAGCTGTGTCAGACGGATAATGTAGTCCATCTGCTTTTTGTCAGGATATTCGCTGTAAAGCTCATCCTCTGCGCCAAGTGTGGCGTAATGCGCCTCATCAAAGAAGCCGTCAATAAGCTCCTGCGTGGCAATGCCTGCGTTTGCTGCGGCAAACCCAAGCTGTATGGCTATCTCTCTTGCTGTGCTCCTCGTCATTCCCAAGATCCCCCGCGCTTTATTTGTCGAAAGCCACGCCGGAAACATGAACATTGACCTCTGCCTTGTCCATGCCCGTTGCGGAGAGTATAACGCTCATGACCTCGTCCTGAACGTTCTTTGCAACATCGACGATGTTGTGCCCATAGGACACGGTGATGATAGCATCGACAATGATTTTTCCATCGTCAAACTGCACCTTCACCCCCTTGGAGAGCGTCTTGATACCGATAAGCTCCACAAGCTCCGCACCAGAGGTGTTTGACAGCCCCGCAACGCCTTCCACCTGCGTCACTGCCGCCCTGACAAGCGCAGAAATGACTTCCTCGGAAATATTTATGCTGCCGTTGGCTTCCTGGCAGGTAATATAGTTTTCACCCATGATGTATCCTCCTCAGATGATGTCAGAGTATTCTACCACGTTATATAAAAAAAATAAAGCCTAATCATAAAAATAACTGTTTTATGATTGTAGGAGACCCTCCTATCAGAGAGCCGACCTCTCACACCACCGTGCGCACTGACCTGTACACGGCGGTTCGACCGCATTGGACAAGGGTTTTCGGCTTTGCCATTGTGATTGACCTCCTTTTTTTGATTTTGGGGATAAAAAAGACCGCTGACTTTGTGCGCACACGGCGCGGGTAAACGGTCTGATTTTCAGTATTCGGTTTTTGTGTTCAGTTAGACAAACTGGAATTTAACCAATATCATTTTGCGTTTTTATACGAAAGCAGAATATGGCTTGGTGC